>Ga0247810_10000022_pt1 | contig 281919 bp, 252 predicted proteins | sample UWRJL119311C1_FD_179918 | JGI IMG/M metagenome (GOLD analysis project Ga0247810, IMG submission 179918) | Plant litter microbial communities from Arlington Agricultural Research Station in Wisconsin, United States - UWRJ-L119-311C-1 | ecosystem: Environmental > Terrestrial > Plant litter >...
ATGTGCAACTTGCCTTTTTCACTTGATGGCACCCAAATCTAGAGGCCAAAATGGTGCTGTCGACCGGGAGCCGGGCTTTGAGCCTCCTCCGTCGACCATGGCCGCCGTGTTGATCAACAAGCTTTCCAACACGAATAAGCCCTCGAGGCAGAGTGATCACGATGAGTTGAAAGCACTTATGACAGAAATCTCGGATGTCGAGAACAACGGTATCGAGTTCGGAAACGATGAGGCGAAAATCGAGCATAAGCAGAAGTTGCTGTATCTGCTCGCGAGGACGGTATTGGAAAAGCTCTCCGGCGATGATCCGTTCATGGACACCTCAAAACTCGTGTTGCAAGCAGCTGATGCTTTGGATGTCTTTGTTGCAATTATAAAAGAAGCTCCGGGTGTCTTGTCTTACTCATCGAACACAGAGATAGATCTTCAAGGACGGGGCCAGGAACCGCTCTGGTTATGGCTCTTTCCTCGAATCTTGACACTGCTTGGAAGACGACACTGTGAAACTTTGACAGACAAGATAAAAGAGTTCTTTTACGTGTCATTTCAGGCTGTGTCAAATTCGCCAAAACTTTGGAATCTAACATCGCTGTTCTTCAGCTACCTCAAAGAATGTGCTACGAGTATGTCTCTTTCACCCCCCGAGTAGTGTTGATGAGAATTGACAGTCTGCTTAGCTACCATAAGCCATCTTCAGCTACCAAGTGTCACATCCCATGGCATTCTGCCAGAGATTTTACTACCTTCAGAAGAATTTGATTGGTTGTCGTATTGCTATGAGATCATGCAAGGGAAAGATGAAACTAGCCCTACTCAGTGCACCTATGTTATCCAAGGCCTTGATGGCGGTCTGCGCCATGTCACCAATATACTCGCCATGTTAGTGGACATATCAATAGAGTCTGCTTCATCATACGATGCCACTGCGGCCTTTCAGGATTACCTCGCATGGATATTTGAGTCCTTCTTGATGGTACACGAGCTGCAAAACAAATGGCAAGTAGACCCTACATTCCATGAGATGTGCAAGAAATCTGAGGATGTATCTTTCTGTGCGATGCATGCACTGTTGACTTCCATCCAAGGACAAATCTCTGCTGCTATGTTACGCAAAGGTTACACCATTCTCTCCATACTTTGTGCGGATCTCCTCAAAAGCCCGGCAAACCTTACGGATTCATTGATTCGGCTCAAAATTTGTAGGAGCATATTGAACTTGGTCGTCATTTGTAAAGAACATGATTCAATGCGCAAGTCAACTTCGCTACACGTTGTCCCGTCGATACAGAACATATTGAATGATAGCGATACGCGTTCAACTTTAGGTAAAGACTTCAAGGTATAATCTCCAAGAATCCTTCAAACACTTCTATGTTAACAAATTATAGACAGCTGCGAGCCTTCTCTATGAGGTCTGTGGAGTTGAAGGTCCTCCAGGTGAGGACACTGAGATATTTGAGAGCTTTGAGAGTGCTGAGCTTGGTGGAGAATTTCTGCGCTTGGGTCTCGATAACTGCAAATCTCCCACCACATTTGGAGGACCGAGAAACAAAAGACGGAAAATCGACGCTGAAGTTAGCCTTGTTCAACAAATTACGAGCAAGCTGTATTCAATATTAGGAGCCCAGGATGTTACCGACCTGACTGGTCTGGCTCAAGTCTCTGAGTAAAGTTTCTCATCAATTCCACTAGGTATAGGCTGACTCTCTATCAGTGCATGTTTTACAGAATTAGATGATGCAAGTCGTTGTCGAGCAATCGAGTATCTTGGTATGATACCTTGCGCCGCGAGTGACGGCCTCGAAGTAGCTTGGAATAATGATGGTTCGATTAAGTCTTCACGATGTCAGATTTGTGAACGCACTTCGAGCACGGTGAGCGGGAATACGATGCGTTGTGGAAATGTTAGCGACGATGCCATCCTAATTCTCAGCAAGCTGGTTAGGTCGAAGGCCTTTCAAGAATCTCGTAGGCCGAGAGTTCTTGCCATGATTACATTAAAACGATTTACGGCTCATTTCACGAATAATGATTTTATAGATTTCAACAAGTCTCCTTTGGGTCAATGGTGCCTACAATCTCTTCGCAGCTCAATTCGGGAGCTTCGTATAGCTGCTGGGTAAGAATGCCTTCTCACTCTACAAATCTTGACTAACAAAATAGTCGAACTTTGCCAGGGTTTCTACGCGGTCCCCAAATTGCACATGAAGTAATGATGAGTAACAGAATCGCTGCACTCATGTTATTACGCACAATTTCCGAGCAGGATACTATCCACTTACATGAGACCTGCATTCTTGCTTGGGGCCAAGTTGGAAAGTAAAAGTCTCCCTCCCTCCTTATTCTTAATTTTTGCTAACCGTTTCAGAACCTTGAATGATGATGAGCTGAATATTGTGCTTCATAAACTTGTTGAATACTTGGGACATTCCAATCCCATCGTGACAAGTGTAGCATTTAACGAAGTATTCTTTTTTCTTACCTATAATGTCAGTTCGAATTGCTGACTTTGACAGATTTTGACACTTGCAAAATCGAGTGAGATGACCGTAGAGCGCATGTTTAGCCCTTTCTGGGATACGATTGCCATTGTCGCTGTAAAGGAGCTCCTAGTTAAACCTCAAATAACACAGTCGATGGTCGACCTCCTAGGAACTCATACGGTAAATGGAAAATCGGAGTCCTGGACAGTGCAAGAATTTCTCGTTCTCACGCAATCATTTACCTTACCTTATCTAGTGTCATCTCAAAAGATAGACGTGATTAGACGAATTGCACAAGCTAGCAAAGGAAAAGATGAGAAATGGCCAATATGCATGGAAACTTCTAACTTAATGCCCATCCTTGCTTTTCTGCTCGTGCATGATGTTGCAGATATGGAGTCCTTCATCATGTCATCTCTGGAAGCCACATCATCAAGGTTCAGAAACGCGGATATCACGGAACTCATGAGGGTTGAGCCAGCAGCGATAGCTCTCATTTTGCTAAAGGCTGCTGGAGATGCCGACGAGAGCAAGAAATCGAGGGTATGTCACACATTACACACTCCGTTCAATATACTAACCGCTCTAGATCCGCCTCGGTTTTTCTCTTTTAGCAAACTGGGCTCCTTCCTTGGATGTTGCTAAGCGGAAGAGTGATCCTCTAGGATCCTTCCTCGAGCAGCATGTTCTTGGTCTTGTAGATAAAGTTTCAAAAGTCGTACACGATGCGCAACTGGGACAATCTGTATCGGAAAAAAAGCGTTGTGTGAAGGCTATTGAGGAGATGATGATACTAGGAAAGACGTTTACCAGGACGGCACGCCCTCAGGTTAGAATTTTACAACGCTTTCCTCCTGGAGCAATGCTAATCCTGTGTTCACAGATGTGTGCTTGTTTACAGTCAGCCTTAGCACAGCCTGAACTGCAATCGTTGGCATTCTCCGCTTGGGAAAAGATGCTGACCTACCTCGAGGATGATGATGTTGAACTAATGCTTGAAAACACTTTCTCTACTGTTGTTCAACGTTGGAGTAGCTTCGACGACATAACCCAAAAACGAGCCAAAACCACATTACAGTATCTTCTCAAAAAACGTACTAGGCTGATCCGCAACACAATAACCAATTTACCATCGCTTGCTCAATTCCCAGAACTTGCCAGTATTGAAGACCAGCTCCAGAAACTTCGAACACCTACAGACATAGGGAATGGGTTTGAAATTTTTAGCCGGAGGCTGCGCCATGAGAATTCTGGTGTCGCTGCTCAAGCTCTTGTTGAACTGAAAGCGTACCTCAAAGTCCATCAAGCTTTCCTCCAGGCTTCGGCAGTCAGCGAGCAGCCAGATATCGTCGTTGGATTACTTGTCCGGTCTATACTAGACTGCTGTGTCAAGTTCAGCCAATCTCATCATGATATTGCACAACTATCGGCGGAGTGTATTGGCCTTGTTGGGTGTCTTGACCCGAATCGTGTGGAATGCGTACGAGAACAGCGGGAAATGGTAGTTGTAACAAACTTTCACGATCCTAGCGAGTCTACAGACTTTGTACTTTTCCTCTTAGAAGAGGTTATTGTCAAAGCCTTTCTATCCTCCACTGACACTGGTGTTCAGGGGTTTCTGTCTTATGTCATGCAGGTTCTTTTAGAGAAGTGCGACTTCAAGACAGTCTGCGTGCCAATAATACAAAAAGGAGACAGAAATTCTCGTGACCCAATATATCTTAAGTGGAGAACGCTTCCTCCCAGTGTTCAGGACACATTGACTCCCTTCCTCACGTCTATGTACGCAGTGGCAGAAAGTTCCGAAAAGGTCAAGATCGAATATCCTATCTTTCGCCCAGAGAGTATGCGACCTGATCGACTTTACAATAGTTGGCTAAAGACGTTTGTTCTTGATCTACTGTACAAGCCCAAGAATCCTAATTCCGACCTGATATTTACACCATTAAGACGGGCCATCAGAATCCGAGATAATGCAGTTGCCAGTTTTCTCCTCCCATATGTAGTTTTGCATGTTGTTGTAGAAGGCACTCCTGACAACAGGAAGGAGATTGGAGAAGAGCTTCTCCGTGTCTTACAGTACGAAGTTACGGCCGATTCCAATGTGAGGAGAGAGGAAGTGAAAGCATGCAGTGAGGTAAGCAGACTTCCCTCTAACTAGATCAAAGCAGGCACTTACATCATTAGGCTGTATTTCGTGTCTTGGATTATCTCTCTCGGTGGAAACAAGCGAAGCAAACAGAATCTGCAAGTGCAAGCAAGAATAAGGAGACAGATAAGGTTGAGTTATGCGAGACAGAGATTGGAATTGTGACATCTGTGCTTGAGATGTTGCCGGCCGAAATTATTGCTCGACGTGCAGTAGACTGTAAGTCGTATTCCAGGGCATTATTTTATTGGGAGCAGCATATCCGCCAAGTTCGAGAGTCCACGAAGAATGTTGAAACTACGAACACACTCTTAGAAAGACTACAAGATATATATACTCAGATTGATGAGCCAGATGGCATTGAAGGCATATCTGCGCATCTTCATGTGCTAGATATTGACCAGCAAATTCTCGGTCATCGGAAAGCAGGACGGTGGACTGCGGCACAGAGTTGGTATGAAATACAATTGGCAGAAAATCCCGGCAATGTAGATGTTCAGGTCAATTTGTTGACGTGCCTGAAGGAATCCGGTCAACATGGTTTGTTACTCCTCCCAGTCTGAGGCATAGCTAATCATTGGATAGATGTTCTCCTTAATTATGTTGAAGGCATGCAAACTACGACGAGTTCAGTTTCCCGAATACTTCCTTTTGCTACAGAGGCATCATGGACAACAGGTAGGTGGCAAACACTTGAGAAATATACCTCTTTGGCTACGAAGGACATCGGAGAGGACTTTAATGTCAGTGTTGGCAGCGCTTTGCTTGCACTGTATCGAAAAGACATCGCTGGGTTCACATCCACACTCAATTCTGTTCGCGAACAAATCGCATCATCCATGTCCATGGCTAGTAGCCTCTCGATTGGTGCGTGTCATGATACTATGCTCAAATTCCATGTCCTTACTGAGTTGGAAATGATCGCTGGTACGGATAGTCCAGAGCTTGATCATACCCACGTTATCGAATCTCTCAATAGGCGATTGGCTGTCCTAGGAGCGTATCTCAACGATAAGCAGTATCTTTTGGGCATTCGCCGAGCAGCTCTACAGCTATCACCGTATGTTCGTCCAATTCCCCAAATCTTAACGATGCTAAATCTTCTAGCCTTGACTTCACCAAAGATGATGTTGCCTCTGCTTGGCTAACAAGTGCACGGCTTGCAAGAAAGGGGAAGGCTATACATCAGTCTTTCAATGCTGTTCTTCATGCCTCCCAACTTGGCGATCAGTCTGCCACCATTGAACATGCGCGTCTCTTATGGCTAGAGGGCCACCACCGAAAAGCTATCCAAAGCTTGAAAGGAGCCATTGATGGCAATGCATTTATCTCTCATAATAGATCTGCCCAAGGTACGAGCTTTGCTGGTATGACAACAAATAATGACCAGGCCGATCAACAAAATCTCCTTACTGCCAGAGCCCATTTGCTGCTGGCTAAATGGCAGGATAGCGCTGGCCAGACCTCGAGCAATACACTAAGATCACAGTACCAGCTAGCCGCCAGAACGTATTTGGCTTGGGAGAAGGTGCATTATTACCTGGGGCGCCATTACAACAAACTTTTGGAGTCCGAAAAGAATTTGAATTGGGAAGATCGAAGTGAGGCGTATCTCAAAGGAGAAATATCAAAGCTGGTCATTGAAAATTATCTAAGGTCGCTATCATTTGGAACAAAATACATTTATCAGACTCTTCCTCGGATTCTCACGTTATGGCTAGAGCTCGGGACGCAAGTTGCACAACCAATGGACGCGAAATCTGGCCAGTCGAAAGATCTAACCAAAGAGTTTTACACTCGCCTCAACAGTCAACGAAAAGAGCTGCTTGCACAGGTTCACGGTCGATTCAACAAATACATCTACAAATTACCTGCTTACATGTTTTACACCGCATTCCCTCAGATAATCGCCAGAATTGCTCATCCCAATGCGCAAGTCTACAAGTACTTGGAAGAGATTATTTACAAGATCGTGTCCACCTATCCTCAGCAAGCTATATGGAGTCTTCTCGCTGTGAGTACATCTGTCCAGAGTGATAGAAAGGCTCGTGGTATTTCAATACTACAGAGACTTCGGGCTGGGGGCAGGAAATCGGATGCCGGCGCTGCTGTGGATATGAAGACTATGGTCAAAAGTGGCGAAAGACTTACATCCGAGCTGCTATTGGTATGCAATGCTGGAGAATTCCACGGAAACAGAACCATAATAGCAAGTCTCACCAAGGATCTGCGCTTCAATTCCAGAACCTGTTTGCCTAGTCCGCTCGCAGTTCCGGTCGAGAGCGTCTTGACAGCAACTCTACCCACGCTCACAGATAAAACAAAGGACCACAAAGCCTTTTCTCGAGATGTCGTAACGATCTCATCCTTCCAAGACGACGTGCTTGTTCTCAGCTCGTTGCAAAAACCAAGAAAGCTTACGGCACGTGGATCGGATGGACGGCAATATGGTCTTATGTGCAAGCCTAAAGATGATCTTCGTAAAGATCAACGACTCATGGAATTCAATAGTATGATCAACAGGTCACTGAAGCGGGATGCTGAATCGAGTAGACGCCAACTCTATATCAAAACCTACGCAGTCACCCCGCTAAACGAGGAATGTGGACTTATCGAATGGGTAGAAGGCCTGAAAACCCTTCGTGATATTCTACTGGGTCTTTACAAAAACATGGGCATTGCGCCAAATTATCGCGAGATCGAAATGTATTGTGACGAAGCCGTCAAAGGGGGAGAGAAGCTAGCTTTCTTTACAGAGAAAGTATTGGGCCAGTTTCCTCCTGTTTTTCACTTGTGGTTTGTACAGCAATTTCCAGAACCTTCGACTTGGTTTGCTGCACGTCTTCGCTATACTCGATCTTGCGCTGTCATGTCTATGATTGGTACAATTCTCGGATTAGGTGATCGTCATGGCGAGAACATTCTTTTCGAAGAAGGCAACGGTGGGACATTTCATGTTGATTTCAACTGTCTGTTTGAGAAGGGCCTTACATTCGCCAGGCCGGAGCGAGTCCCCTTCCGTCTCACACACAACATGACGGATGCGATGGGAATCTATGGCTACCATGGTCCATTTCGTAAATCATCGGAGCTAACGCTGAAGTTACTTCGACAGCATGAAGAGACATTGATGACCATCCTAGAAGCATTCATTTATGATCCTACTCTAGACCTTTTGGGAAATAAGCCAGAGAAGAAAAAGAAAGAGGGAGCTTTTGTGATGCCTCAAACTGCTCAGGGGGTGCTGAGCAATATCCAACGGAAGGTAAAGGGACTGCTGGTAGGCGAAAATGTCCCACTAAGTGTTGAAGGGCAGGTTGATGAGCTGATTGAGCAAGCTACAAACTTGCAGTATTTAGCCGGGATGTATATTGGCTGGTGTTCGTTCTTCTAAAAGTAGGTAGAGATAACATCTGAGATAAATATAAGATTCTTGAATTCCAAGATTTACGATTGCTTCAGCATTTGTGCCGATGCTTTGAGAGGTCAGGATGTAGCTCTTGCTAAAACTCTACTCAATTAGCCGCACTCCTCACTCTCTACGCGTCGCGGCCTATCTGCTTTGATAGATCAAGTTGAAGTTGGATTTTATATAACGTTAGAACAAAATTACATATCTAATGAGGCTCAAATGGTTTGATCACCGTGCTGATTTATAGACTTGTTCAAAGCCTTACAACTTCTCCTCTTAACTTTTATGAACCTAAGTTGTTGGATTTAATAAAGAGTACAGGGACGATCGAGTTTTGATTGTGATGCTCGGTCATGTTAGGACTTCACGAGTGAGCTTCAGGCGAAAATAGGGGTCCTAAGCGAAGGAGTTATCATGCAGATCAGGCCATAAGGCCGACAACATTTGGAACCTTCACAAATTCGATGTTGATACAAAACCCCTCCTTTGAATGTTGAAACAACGAACCGGCTCTTAAACCATCCAACGCACCTTCAGGATGGCTCTAGGTTTCGGAGGGAGAATGGTGATAGGCCGTATGCACAGACGGAGCGGTTGTTCCTTCTCGACACCTATCCTGTTTCAGCCGTGAGCCGCTAGAACATCTACTACATCTTACTGTACTTCCCTCGAGCAAACAAAATTTCAACGACTTACCTTTCGAAACCCATATCTATACCATCAATTAGTATATACAGCATGTTTTCCAAGCTCACCACCAGGATTGCCATGAATAAGGCTGGCATCCCTTCAAATACCTTCGATACCAAGCAATTCGAATCAAAAAGCAGCAACTCCAAAGATCCCAACGCGCAAAATGAACTACTCCCATTCGCTAATCCTTTTGCAAATCTTTCGGTCCCCAAAGCATGGCATTCTTGGGCTACACCTGTACCTCCGCCGGTCGAAATTGCATCTGCGCCAGTAATAGGGGGAAGAGCGCCAAACGCTTCAAAATTACAGCTCCCACCTCAAGATAGAAGACCTGTCGTGGTCTGTTTCTTACGAAATACTGGCTGTGCCTGTAAGGAAATCAGTCCTGAACAAAAATTGCGTAATGCTAACCGTAGTAGTCGCAGAAAAGACGTTTCTTGAGCTCCGGACCGTTGCAAATAAATTCCCCAACGTTCAATGTATAGCTGTATCGCACAGTTCCAAAGCCGCGACAAACAAGTGGGTGACCGCACTCGGAGGAGCATGGGCCGTCACAATTGTGGTTGATGAGGAGAGGGAACTATACGCCAACTGGGGACTGGGTGTTTCGAATTCATGGCACTTGGTCAACCCTGCGGTTGGAATCGCTGCGCGGAAATTATGGAATGAGGAAAAAATATGGCCGCGAGAAGTTGACCCTAGCGGAAATAGGTGGCAAACGGGCGGTAGTTGGGCGACTGATAAGATGGGCACCATTCGGTGGGGAGGAGCGTCAAAATCAGCTTCAGAAATTGCGGATTTCAGAGAGGCTTGTAATCTTGTTGGAGGTTATTGAGGAGGCTCATTCAGCAGGTTTTACTACCAGATTACTGAAATCCTCTTTTCATAGTTTGCTAACCTTCTCATCGTTTTTTGGGCGTGTTCCCCTAGGAAAGGTGGTTCACCATGTCGTTACACATCTGCTATTGTCATGCTAAGCGAGCTACGTCTATGATTTAATTCAAATCCTACTATTGAATTCAATGCGCCTTTCCACTTCGGCATGAGTTTCATTCAACCTTGTACTTCTATCTCCATTCTCTCACTCCTTCGACTCTTGACAAACTCATCTAAGTCCGAACTCCAACTTCACCAAAATGGGTTCACCGATCTTTGTTTCCAATCTTCTGAGGCATAGCGTCATTCTCCCATCTCAGAGTAGTGACGATGACCAAAGACCTATTAAGCCATTGTCGGATGCTGAATTGGACACGATTTGCCATATTCTTCAACGTCCAATACGTCTTGTTTCTGGAGAAACTCTGGATTCAACCAGGCGGGCCGAAATGGAGACTCGGGTTTTACTCAGAACTAGAACTCTGTCAGCGCAGATGATGAAGAGGGACTTGACTATTGGGGATAGAGAAATGGAGTTCAACAAGGCTGAGAGTAGCGATTCTGATGGAACCAACAAAGCTGGTAATGATGAAGTTGTCACGAACCATTCTGCTCGATTTGAAAAGACCCATCACCTCAACCAGAGCGCAAGCAGAAATCCAATCGAAAACAAGCTCTGGGAGTTCAAGAGGCTTCGAGCTGGCTTTACATGAAGAGTCAAGATGGGTGCGTCCTATCGGATCAAACATGTGGGGCAGGACCGAGGACATCAAACAGGACGGCAGCATTTCAGACTTTGGTCATGAAATACAATAGCGAAAATTACTTAAACAAAGTGCGATGGCTCTTGCTCTTATACACAAATGTTAAATATATCCTACTGTTGTTCATAATCTTGTTGGGTATCAATCTCTAGAATCTTAACGAAGGAGCTCGCTTAAATCTCCTGCTGAATGTATTCGTGTCCAGCAGCATGATTTTTGTGTCAAGTTTAATGATACAAGCAGCCAGGATTTAGTTCGAGGTACAAACAAGATTAGTTGAATCAGTTCTTATGCCAAGATCTGCTTTTCAATCAGGGTTTTCTATAGCCGTCATTTTTTCCTGTTATGCTCTACACTCATTTGTGAAGGGGATACGGTTGTTAATCTCCTTGACGGGGTAATAGGCAGCAGTCATTAAAAAACTCATACATCGGAACTTCGAACACAAACGACCAAACAGTATATGATCGCCGGCCAAGCACATCCATCTCTTGGAACTTTGGACACAAGACCCTTCCTAACCTACCATGTACAATTATATGCACCCAAGTCTACTTATTGCTTATAAAGCTATCCAATAGATACCCAATAATTGTCACATTAAACACCCCCATTTCAACTGACAAATTCTGCATACCAATTATCCCCCACGTGAGATATAAACATGACCTCTGCCTAAAAGTTTAACAACACTCAATCATAACCAATCTCAAAATATGGCAATTCCACCAGAAGTAGCTTTGGCTATCACTACCAGGAAAGCCAAATACGGACGCTTCGCGGACCTCAAGCAATGGGAGAGATATCATGAAATCGCACTCCCAGATGCATTCTTCGGCTACTACGATACAGATGGCTCGCCGATTCGACTTGGCAAAACAAGCGCAACTTTTCCTTCTACACAATCATTCATATCTTTCTTCAGCAAGTTTTTCGAGCGCCTTGACTCATTACACAATTTCGGACCTGGGGACTTTGAGATGATCAGTTCTGAGGAAGTCAAGGTTATCTGGGCTTTAGAAGATCAGCTTTTTTTGAAAGGTACCGCGGGCTGGGTGAGTTTGCGGGGTGGGGGATATTATACTGAGATATGGGTTAAGAGGGATGGAGATTGGTGGTTGAAAGATTTGAGGATGAGGAGAACATATACCAGGACGAGCTTTCTGACAGCGGTGCTATTTTTGCTCTTCGCTCTTTTTGGAGTGAGTTTAGTTTGAAGAGTAGTCTAAGCTGTAGCCTATCGAGATTAGACGAGTCATCTGCGTGGTTGATGAGATAATTAGCATCTATATTGGTAATGACAAATCTTACGCGGGCTCACTAGAAAATATCAAAGATAGTCAATAAGAGGATTTTTTGAAGGGTCAAGGGCAACCAAAGTGGTGATTGCTCAAGCTCAAAGGTACGATTGAACATTAAGGGCGTCGATGTTGTTTGGGAACTACCCTGCTAGCTTCTCATTTACATATTCGTGGGATAGAAAAAGACACCAACTGAACTTCAATGTACCATTCTGCATCATTTTGTATTATCTCATCGTCTTATTGTGTAACATTAAGAAATAATCCATCCTTCTATATCGAGCTCAAATCCATCAGCACGAATGATGGATCATATATTAAGGGATGGTCACCCTTCTCTTATGAGGATTTCAATAAACGCATGTCGTGTTACCGGATTGATAGAATTGCTGGCAACCAGACCTATTAAATTCACACCATTCGACAGAAGTAATGGCATAAGTTAAGCTAGATAATAGGGAAATGTGAGAAAGTCCTGCAATGCTGCACAACCATCCGAAGCAGGATTTCTGCAACATTCCGAGCTGAACTCAGCAGTAGCCAAGCTGCGTTCTTTAGCGCTGTATGTCATAGCAATTGGTTATTAAATCAGGTATGCCTGCTTAGCCTCAGGCTATAAGGTGGCGGACGATGTGAGCAAGGTCGTTTACATTTTGCTGCAGTTGGTTGTGGCTAAGGCGACGGCTGGTTTAAATTCGCCAATCACACCACCCAAGTGCATAGAACCTCTCTAGGACGCGAATGATAGAAAGTACCCAGTTTCACTAGAGCGAAAAGCCTGAGAATATTTTGCGCTTAGTGCTTGGACTATATGTTCTGGACAAAGCTTGCCTATCGCTATTAGAATCAGCCATACACCGACCTTCACATTGTAAAACATGCCGTACCCAAAAGAAAGCGCACTTTCCGTTTTATGTGATCCTGAAAAGTGGCGACTAGATCATTATGGCTCATCGTCAATTAGCTTTAACAAGAACGGAAGCGGTATGGTAAGTTTATTCAGCTACTCGTGGACATTATTATAGATTAACACAGGATCGCTGCTGACAATAATGAAGCTGGTTGCCGCCACAGAGTTACCAACTTATATTGCCGCCGAGTTCAATTGGGAGCTTACTAGTCCAGACACATTAGATGTTGCAGTAGACCTCAGCAATAGCAAAACCCCCAGGGCCATGTTATTGGTGCAGTTCAATATTGAGTTGACCCTCACAAAACGAATCCACCCCAGATATGAGAGCGAACGCGATCACTTGAATGAGGTAGTTCTTACGGACGCAGCATTCCTCCCTAAAAATTATACGATTCGGTTGGAGCATGGCAGATTTATGGATCCCGCTCATGAAATCGATATTGCCTCTCATAAATCGCGGGACTTTTTATTTAGACCTTACTTGACTGCGCTCCGTTTGGTTTTTGACAAGTCACCTTACCCCCCACAGAATGAGTGGAAGGAAGGGGCCGGAGGTATAGCTAATTTGTTTGCGGATTCCAAGGCATTTGTAGATAGACGACTAGGCATGGACAGCTATCTCACCATTCTTCTACGGAAGATCACCAAGAGAAATTAATAAATTTTCAAGACTAGAGCTTGGTATAAGAATAGAGACATGAGAGTGCACACATATCCATATTCTATGGGTCTTTCAAATATTATCTCACGTTACCTTGATAGCAACTAGTTTTCGGCTTTTTATCAGCTAAAGACATCGTTCTCATTATAACGTGTGACCTACTAACACTACAAATCATACAATGTAGTGTCAAGCATTAAGACCTTCATATTGGCATTTGTCAAGTATTGGTAGCCCAATGTTTTGTGGGATGCTTATATCAGTTCTGTCATCGAATCTATTAAGTTGAGATGTTGGTGTTGGCGGTAATACAGGAAATCACGTCATAAGTGACAGAAGAGCGAGCATGGCCACTATCATTTCACTGAGGTTCGAGAAGGCTGATTCAATCTGAATGATTTTGTGCATATAGCTTGATACAAATCATTGAGATTTTGAAGAGATTTTTGAGACAGAGTCACAGAACTCAGTATCGTATACCTTGATGGGGTTAACATTCATCACACAGCTTCCACTACGGGGATATATGATGTTGCTAGTTGAACGAAACAGTGGGTAATTTTGCCAAGTCTCTGCCGGCAAAATTACTGGGGTATATGGATACATATGTCAAATTTAATTTTCAATAATTGTCAAACTCGCCCTCGTAGCTCAATGGTAGAGCGCGTCACTAGTAATGACGAGGTTGCCGGTTCGATTCCGTCCGAGGGCATTTGCCCAGCCTACAATTTTGTTCTACTTTTGTTCGCTTTTGCTAGTCAACTGTTCAAAACATCTTCACAAAAGATTTGTTTCCGAATTTATATTACCTATTAGTGCCATGAGATGAACTCCTACACCGTGTTACTTTTTTTTTTTGGGGCTACGACACTCTTGTTTTCAGGAATTTGGACATATTTAATCTGTGTATGTCTTGAATTTTTGTCTACGAAGACGACTGCAGCCAAGAAAAAGTTTCTCGTCGTAAGAAAGTTTCCCGCCCTATTCATTCATGCCTTACATTAGAGGCATACATATTTTTATCCAGCCTCGCGTCGCAAGTTATCGCGACTTTTGCTTCAAACCTTCCACTCATCAGTAATTACTCCAATAAGATGACTTCACGATCGCCATCTAGAGGGCGTCAAGCTTCCAAATCTCCATACTCCGAGGTTTCTCGAAGAGTATCTAGATCTCCCTCTCGTCCACGCAGATCAATTTCACCCCGTTCCCGAAGTCCAACTCCAAGAAATAGTCGGTACAAGAGTGACAGTCGAAGTCCTAGTCGTGAAAGAAGCCCAAGTCCGCTTCGAAGCACCAAGGTATGGAAATCCTCTACAGCGCAGCTTTCACCTAATCTAACTTACTTCCTAGGTTGTTGTCGAGAGGCTCTCCAAGAATGTCAATGTCGATCACCTCAAGGAGATATTTGGCACCTATGGTCCAATTCGAGATCTGGACATGCCAGTGAATAGAGCTTGTAAGAGATACTCTGCTCTTATATAGGATAATACTAACCCAGCAGTCGGTACCAATCGTGGGACAGCCTACATTCTATACGAAAAGGAAACTGATGCAGAAGCGGCCATTGCGCATATGCACGAATCTCAAATTGACGGAGGCACCATCAACGTATCAATTGTTCTTCCGCGTCGCAAGTTCTCTCCATCTCCCCCAATGGCGAGACGTGGTCCAAATATCGAATCTCGTGGCCCTCCATCTGGTGGATTTCGGGGCGCACCTATACCACCTCGGCGAAGATCTCCACCTCAAAATTTCCGGGCTGATAGAAACACCGATACGTACAGGCCAGGATCTGTATCGCGCTCCCGCTCGCCAAGAAGACACCGAACTCGCTCGAGGTCTTATTCTAGAACCAGATCCCCGCCAAGAAGGCGAGGTGGTGGACGCCGTGACAGCCCTGGACGGAATGGTGGTGGTAGGAGAAGACGCAGCCGGAGCTACAGCAGTTACAGCAGCTATGATGACAGGAGTCGAAGCAGATCCAGGGATCGAGGGGGGCGGGGAAGACGTTGATCATCATAGGTTATGTGCCGGAACTGTAATAGTATCGATTTGGTTTAGCATAGGAGTTGGTGGAGGCTGGAAACTTGCTTTAAGCACTAAAGAGTTCGTCTTTAGCAAAAAATTAACGCCGATTTTATTACCATGAAAAACGGCAGTATTTCATTCCACATGTGCTATTATTCAAAGATGCGCTGTTGAATAACTATAGCAAGTTCCTGCCTTTAGAACTCGTATCAAAAAGACTTAGTGTGCTGTCATGAACTATGTAGCTTGAGTAACTATGATCTTTGGTCAACTGGTCTGAAATTGGCGTCTTCCTGCTGGGAATGCTCAGCCCTTTCAAGGCAACGGGTCCTTCCCAATTCGATCACCGTCAATATGTTTATACCGTGTATCATCCAAGGTTACACTTTTCAAACACCATTTTTCCTTGTCTAGATTATGAGTATGGTTACTTGCACCTAAGGATATCTTTGTCAATTGGCTAGACCTTTCATTCAGCTCAATATCACAAAGATAACAGACTCTTGGTGCGTTAGATATCCTCATACTATCAAGCAACACGAGCTCAGTACTACAGATCAATTACTTGTGAGGTAGCAGCCTATCTGCACCCACTGGCTTTCTGTCATGGGGAAAATAATAAGAGAAGCCGGTGATGTTTCCTCGGAATTTCAACCTGGGTTGCAGCGATTCAACAATTATGCCCCGTTTGCACCTGCGGCACATCCTCATGAGACAAGATGGCTTGTAGACTATGAGGTGCGTAAGAACACTATACGTGATGCATTAAATGAAAAAGCGCCTCCAATCAGTATTGCGAAGGCTAGACTACAGTTTGGGGATTCTTCTATTTGGGATGGACCTTCACTCATCGGACTTGTCCTCATGGCTAAACCTCCAGGCCGAGGAAGGCCGCCTTCTTTTCCAGAACTTAGTATAAAGCAGCCCTACAAGCCCAGAAGCTATCCCCTGCATGCCGCATTCAGAACTTTATGGCGATGTGGAAAATCAGTAAGGCCAGAAACATTTGTACGAGAAGCAGTCAAAGCTACAAGTAATAGACGTCTAGCTCCTATAACCAATAAGGAATCAATGTCCGTCATTCCAATGCCTTACGAAACAAATGTTGACGACTTGAGAATACCATCTGATTACATTCCTTCGACTCATATACTTCCTCGCGGGCTCATCATACCTTGTCGACTTCAACTAGACCCTTGTTATAGGATTAAAGATCAAAATTTCGGTTTCCATCGAGGGTTTCCATATCCTCGCGCCGTGATGTTGAAGTATGGTGTTACAGAACATCACTGGAAATCTTTCTGTGAGACGATGCACGATGTGGTTCGAGCATACGCCGCGGATGCCCCCTGGTTTGGAGCGGTCAAAACTGATGGAGAAGACGGAGCAGACATACCAACCCTAATTGATTTGATTCTCGATAAAGTTTCCGAATGGGATACGTCGTTCTTTCGACCTAAGGGCCTTTTAGTACGACTAGACATGCCTGGTGAGGCAAGATTTGGCCTTACAAACATGGATATTTGGCACAAAACGTTAGGTGCACCTGGACACATCGACAACTGCCAGGGGATCTTATCACAAAATACTTTTCAATTCGAGGAGGGTGATATCAGAGGACGTAAGACTAAGTCTCGCCATCTGCGTAAGTTGCTCGAAATCACATATTCGAGCACCAGATTAGTCTTCGACGAGGTCACCGTGCTTCAAGATGTCAAAACTGCTTATGAGCGAGGCTGGATGGTATGGAACGCCTCATGCCACTGGGCTCGTATTCTAAAAGGACAACCGAAAGCATTCCCTGGTGGGTTTGCAGCCGCCAGAGCTGATCGATGGCCTCGCTCGAAACATTTCTACTATGAAAGGTTTGTAGGAACATACACTTGCACCGCGAAGGAGATTGACGAGAAAGTGCCAAAACGTTCAACCATGAATCAGACAAATTACAACTTTAGAACACGGAGCTATCAGACTACTTACTTAAATGAAAGCCCATTGACTAGTAAGACTCGGGTCAACCCCCACGGGGATTGTGTATGGAATCCAGCACCTTACTCCATGGATCAGAGGACCAATATGTTTGCCACGCGAGTCATTCTTCCAGCTGATTGTGCACCACCTAGAGTTGAGTCTCATTTAAACCCTAAGACAAAATCAATAGATACGAAAGTTTATTGGCAACCCTGGGCTTTAGAAGTTCTTGAGCAGGATGGATACTTCGACAAATCACGCCCGAATGTTGGAACAATATACAAGAGGACACCTCATCGACAGATTAAGACTGCGAAGATGGCATAAGAAGGTTGATCGCATATTGCGCTATAGGATGCTTCAGCCTAGGAGTTCGAATTGAACCAGGACCAAATCTGTGATGAGACTAATTTAAGTCTCTCCCTAGAAACGAGGATGCAATGTAAATTGGTGCTCGGAAATATCCATAGAACAATTCCGGACTTTAGTATTTGCAGCAGCATGCTTTAGCTTCGTTGTTAATAAATCCAAATACAACAGATAACAAATAACAAAGTGGAGTAAATGTGACATCTACTTAGAGCGTGTACATACGAGCTTTGTCGCGCAATCTAACTCATGCCTACAAAATTCTACGCAAACAGAGTTCTATTATCAAACCTCCGCTCCCTTTTTAATTGGCAATTGGAAAGGTTGGAAAGGTTGATAGGAGGAAAAATCTATTTTCATACAAAGCATTTTATTGTGAACTTTAGTGGTCAAAATGCGGTCATCCCCGGCTGAAAGACGAATATAGGTAAATACTACGAATTTAGTTCGTACCTTACGTCTAATTCCTGTCGTCTGTGTGTATCTCTGATCAATTTCCAGGGAAGAAATAAATAAAGTGAAAATTGGCAGAGTTTGATAATATCTGTAGTCTATCTCTAAGTCTAATTCATAAAACACACAACGTTTATCCAAAAGATCTCTTTCTACCACGATTCAATTTTGTACACGAATAACTCATAGTTCGTCCTTTGCAAGCATGTAACGTTTGACTTCTCCCCCACGATTTCTTAACCTGAACACCTCGGCTGAGTGTCTTTTCACACTTGCCTTCAGAGCTCCACCGGCCTTGATAGAAGAGATCTTTTCCCCAAGGAGTCTTGGGTCGTTTGCCTTGAGACCATCCTTGTAGCTTATTTCGGTCGAGTTAAACCAGTTGGCTTGCTTTAAGAGCTTCACGGACAAGTCGGAGTTGTCGCTGGCGTCAAGGATCTCCTGGGCGGTTTTGAGGTCCATTCGGTTTGCCCACAAATCGTACACATCCCAATCCTGCTGAACGTGTGGTGCTGAACCTTCTGGCCCCTGGTAATAGAAGATCTCTGCGAGCTCGGCCTCCATTTCAACGTCTTCATCGGCAGCATTGAAAAGGATCACCAGTTGGTCGCCACCGTAAAGGTGGCCAGTCCAAATCTGTGTCTCTCCCATTCCATACTTGTCTTTCTTCACATTGGGATCCCGGAGAAGCAAGTTCACCGAGGACCCAAGGGGATCTTGACTAACAGCAATGATTGCTGGGTTGTTGAGAATTGTAAGACTTTCAGCCGACAGTTCGCGTAGATCATTTCCCATCAATAATGGTGACTTTAGTGCCGCCCACATGGCGAAATGTGCTTTATACTAGTTCTGATCTTAGTATTCGACGTATGCATTGCGCTGGAAAACAATTCTTACCTCATCGTCTGACATTCCACCGTTGCCAACTTCCAGCATATCTAGGTCATTCCAGCCTCCTGGTTGAGCTCTATCAGAATAAGCAGCCACTCGGCTGATAATGTTAAGTACGGAGCAGTGGGTTCCTTGATTTATTAGTAAAGTAGTTATAATTGAGCGTATAGTCACAAACCTGGTGCAATACAATGTGGATCCTTAGGATCGTCACAACTACACAATGCGTCCGGTCGCGTGAAAGAATCGTAGATGTCTCCAGACATTCTCCACGAGTTGGCCAGTGACATTCCCCACTAACCAGATTGTCAGTCTTTGACACAATTGCCCTAAGATCGGAATTTGCAAAACTTACTGTATGGACGTAATCCTCTCCCCATGTGCACAAACTGTACAGTATTGGGCGTCCAGTGGCATTGAGAGCCTTCGACATCACGTTATATCTGTTGAACGATATTTGTGGTGTTCCGAAACGGCCCATATGATAACAATTGTCATATTTCAAGTAGTCCACGCCCCAAGACGCAAATGCCTGAGCGTCTTCAGTTTCGTAATCGAGAGAACCAGCTAAAGCCTTTCGTTAGTTTCCAATTTTCATCAAAAACTGAACGTCTTACCGTAACGAGCGCATGTCATTTCTCCGGCACTTGAGTACATTCCAAACAATAAACCCAGATCATGAATCCCATCGGAAACTGCTTTCATTCCACTAGGGAATTTTTCTATGTTCGGTACAAGCCAGTTGTTTGCTGGATCTCGTCCGGTTGACCAGCAGTCATCGAGTACAACATAATTGTAGCCAACGTCCCGAAGTCCGGAGCTTACTAGCTTCGCTGAGGTATCTGTCAAGAGAGACTCCGAAACATCACAGCCTAGAGAATTCCAGTTGTTCTGAAGATATATAATTAGTGAAGATTAATCATTGGGGAATAAGAACCGAGTTTACCCATCCCATTTGAGGTGTTCTTGCGAGGCCATTGTTCATTCCAGCAACGGCACGAGCAAGGAATGCAACGACTACGGGGCCTTGGAGACTGATCATAATTGAAAGTCAGAAAATAATTTATGAGTCTAGAAGGAAAGGCGTTGAAATGCCTCGAATGAATATAGGACAAGAAGTATTGTTACCTTCGTCTCGTTGATATAAAAGCTGTGTTCGATGTGGCACGTGATCAGCCCTAGCGCAGGAGAAGATGATCTGGTACAGAAAAGCATGGTCACAAGCTTGTGCCCCATTCTTTTTCGCACGTAGTATGAGATTTTATATTCCGGTTGCGGCAAAGGGTGTTTCCCAAGCCGCAGCCAAGAGGATGCCCTCCATCTAAATGGTCTGTCCTCCAGTAAGGTAAGCGATGTTCATTGACGGTAGCGACAGGTAAAGGCGGTAAAAACAGGTATCGACAGCGTGGGGAAAAGACTTCATGCAAGCGGCGGGACTGACAGGATCCTAGATCTGGAATCTCCACCGCCCATGGGGAAGATGGTCCGATCTGTATGAAACGCACCTCGGTGACCTTCCCCACACGGGGAATTTGTGCAGGCGCGTGTTCATTATTTCGCATTGGACGTTCTATTGATTACCTTATTGACAGCCTTTAGCTAACGGGTCATCCCGACCTGAACTTCGGGGCTGTTCAAGTCCGCAGATCTGGTAGCTCGTAGAATTTGTATAAATCTGCTCCAGTCCCCTCCCCAGATCCGACACCAAGGACTTGGGATTCTCAGCAATAACTTTCTTTCAACTTGCACCTTCTAGATCGTTTGTCTATAGCACCATGGAGGAAAACAAACCAACCGATGCCTCTCACCTAGAGGCCACACCAGCTGGCCTTCACAAGGTCAAGGGGGAGCAGCTTGTTCAGCTTGCAAAAGATTCTTCTGATATTGAGCACTCCTTGAGTCCCTTAGAAGCTGTCAGGGCTTACCCTATGGCGATCTTTTGGTCATTGATGGTAAATATACCAAATTCAGGACGCTCTCAGTAACTGATATATTCCATAGGTTGCGATGTGTGTTGTCATGGAAGGTTACGACGTCAGCCTGATAGGAAACTTCTTCGCCTATCCTGCATTTGCTCGAAAATACGGCACATACTATCCTCTTCTCAACGAAGGAGCTGGTGGCTATCAGCTCACGGCTGCATGGCAAGCTGGTATAGGAAACGCCTCAGGAGTGGGAGCCTTTTTCGGAGTACTTGCGAATGGTTGGCTTGTGGATATCTTCGGACAGAAACGCACACTGTTGTTTTCACTGATTGCCCTCACTTGCTTCATCTTTATCGTGTTCTTTTCGCCCAACTTGATTGTCCTGACGATTGGCGAGCTACTTTGTGGTTTGCCATGGGGAGTATTTGCATCAACGGCACCAGCTTATGCCTCAGAAGTGTTACCGCTGTCTATTCGAGTTTACCTTACATCCTACACGAACATGTCAGTCTTCTCACTTCTATATGTGCCATTGCTGATCAGTATAGGTGTTTCATCATCGGTCAGCTCATTGCCGCAGGAGTCCTTAATGGTTTGGTCACCTTGGATAGTCAGTGGTCATACAAAATTCCCTTTGCCTTACAATGGATATGGCCATTCTTCCTGATCCCAATCTTGTGCTTTGCACCAGAGTCTCCATGGCATTTAGTCCGCAAGGGTCGCCTTGAAGAGGCTGAAGTATCCCTACGGCGTCTTCAGAAAAAATCGGCACCCATCGACCCAAAGCAGACGCTTGCATCCATCGTTTATACCAACGATCTCGAACAAGAATTAACTACTGGAACCTCATATATGGATTGTTTCAAGGGTACCGAATTACGACGAACAGAAGTCGCCTGTATGGTGTTTGCTGGTCAGGTCCTATCGGGAGGGAACTTTGCCTACAATAGTACATATTTCTTCCAACAGGTGGGACTGTCATCAGTTGCCACATATAAGTAAGTCATTGCTTGTCTCTGCTTAGTCCTCACTAATATTGGTAGGCTCAACGTTGGCGGTACTGCAATGGCTTTAGTCGGCACGCTCATCTCATGGTTCGCATTCATGCCATACTTTGGTCGCCGTACCATCTACCTCTGGGGAATGGCAACGATGTGTGCTATCCTTATGATTATAGGAATCCTTAACGTGAAAACAAGTACCCATTCTATCGCATATGGACAAGCCTCTTTAACTCTCGTCTGGACTTTCGTCTTCCAACTGTCGGTTGGTCAGCTTGGGTGGGCTATCCCAGCTGAAATTGGCAGTACCAGACTTCGACAAAAGACTATCTGCCTCGCTCGAAATGCCTATTACCTTATTGGTGTTATTGCCAATGTCTTACAACCTTATTTTATGAACCCAACTGAGTGGAACCTTAAGGGATACACTGGCTTTATCTGGGGCTCAACGTCATTTTTGATGCTTGTTTGGGCATACTTCAGATTGCCCGAGACTAAGGGTAGGACCTTCAATGAGATCGATGTGCTCTTTGCCCAGAAGTTGTCTGCTAGAAAATTTGCGAAAACTAAGGTGGATGTTTTTGATGAGCAAGAGACGGCTGTTATCATTGAAAAAGCCAGAGAATAAAGCTGGGAAAGAGATGTCAGTTGTGAAATCCAGATATCATTGTCGATCAGTACTTGAAATAGCAAATACAGAATCTTTTCAAACCGCAGATCTCGTGAAAATCCCTTATCTAAATGCTCACTCAAGCTCGATCGCCTCTTGCCTAGCTACATGAGAAAGACTCGTGTCTGTTTTCTGTCACGTGATACGGCTAAGGGATATGGCCCTAGCCGAAGCTTACGGAAAAGTAAAATCTAACCGAGGCAGGTCCGACATCAACACTTGACTGACAACCAGCAGTACCAAGGGTCTCCATCCCTGCCTTGGCTCTATCAATTAATTCATCAGGGTCGATTCCATACATTGAACTTAACCTTGTTCATGAATATTGACTATGAGGGCGTTAGTGGCATGTTTTGCGTGCCGGCAAGTCTATATCTTCATATCTCCCCTACTACCCTGACCATAAACTTAGCTCGCGGCGCCGTAAATGTGAAACCAGTCGAGGAGAAGCAAGATGCGTGTACTGCTTGATGAGAGATATCCCTTGCCAAAGGAAATCTTTGAACCATCTGATCCCCCGCAGCCAAGCTACTAGTCCAAATCCTTCTCCTATCTCATCCATTCGGTCTGGAGACGTCGACGTGCTAATGCCTGATACCGACCTTTGTGCAGAGCTTGTGGGATTGTATTTTGATCTGATACATGATCAATTCCATTCTCTTTTCCATCGTCCAAGTTTTATAGAAGACTTGAGACTCGGAAAGGCACCAAAAGTTATCCTCTTTGCCATGATGGCCTTTTCTGCTAGGTTTGTGACACTTTCTAGTAATATTAATACAAAAAGCTAAAATAGAACATATTTTCTACCCACAAGTACTTCTCAGGCATACCTCTTCGCGATAGGAGTAAAATCTACTATGATGCAAGTGCTCATCTACTGGACCTCCGGAGTACTTCACTTACGACAATACAAGCGTGTGTTCTTCTTGGAGGTATAAGTACCACAGAGGATAATGCCATTACAGAGTCTGTTTATTACACAGTTGCCTGTAGAATGGCAAACTTGTTAGATCTTTCGAAATCCCCAGGATTAGACCCTCTCGAAAGGGAGATAGGAATTAGAGGTTAGCCTTACATCCAGTTATGTGAGCTCGCTAACAAGCTACAGTTTGGTGGACCCTCTGTATGGTAGACGTCTGGTCCTCTCAAAGTGTGCGTCTTCCACGGCAAATGACGCACTTGAATGACTTGGAGCTTCCGCTTGATGAGGCTACATTTCTCCAGTGGCGCCGAGGAACGGAGATCTTACCATTTCCAAGCCTAGATCGGACGTCTTCCCTATTAGCTCAGATGATCACACTTAACAGAATCTTACTAGAAATTAACGATGTAATTTCACAAGCAGCGGACAATAATACGATCACTCTTGTGGTGGAACATACGATTCTCGACTTGTCTGAAAAGCTGGATGCTTGGCATCGTGCTCTCCCTGATTACATGCACGACACTCCCGAAAATCTTCGACGTTATGCTTCCCAGGGACTTGGGAGGATATTTGTTGCCGTATATCTAGGCTTTTACCACTTTGGACAGCTTCTATTTTACCAATATCTGCATGAGGACCGTCACAGCTCGGGTACAGACTTCAACGCGAACAAATGCAAAGAATATGCTACTAGACTTTGTAACATTGTGTATCTTTCACATGCCACAATTGGTTGTGAAGTCTGGTACAATATGGTTGGACATATTCTAGTTATTGCGTCTACGGTACAAATTCATACCCTATTATTTGGAACAAATGAATCCGAAATCACATCAGCAAGGCTGAGGCTTGAACAAAACTTCCAGATCTTGACACGCTTAAGAGAATATTGGCCAATGTTGGAATCTTGTTTTGCACGATTGCAAATATTTCACGAGGTCTGTAGGAAGAATATCGATACATCATTCAGAATGGATCATTGGATGTTGAAGTTTTTATCCGAATTTGCTGAGCCGATAGGAGTGAAGGAGGATGATGGTGCCGTTATGGGACTGTACTCAGTAGAAAACATTGGCGTCAGTCCTCAAGACTGGTCAGAAACCATCCCGCCCCTTTTTATCTCGGTAATTGTCTAATCTTTACGTAGGATCTGAGCAAACCAAGCTCGAATTGTCTGAGATTGAGAGAGCCAAAAAGATCTCCTAAAGGGTACCCAATTCACTCCTACAACTATATCGGCGGGCTCAGATGTATTCCATGACAACTTGCTATCCTGAGCCATGTTGTTGTCAGTGAAGATATCCGAATGTTTTGTAATATAAGTACACTAACCTTTTATCAGCAGCATGGTATGACCCAATGCTTGGCATTGCTTAATTGATCTGATTGTTGAAAATTAACCCTAAAACATAAGCTAGCTCCAGTAGCGTCCAGCGCTACTAGAACAATGTGAGCATGTTAGCGATGCCAAGCCTCGAGCGGTTTGTTGTTTACTACTTTACAAGTTGCGGCTACTGAGCTTGACTCTAGGAGAGTTTGACGCTGTAAACTCCATCACCTACACCATATTTCGGCATGAGACCAATCTATACCAATGACCTAGCGGCTAAAAACCGCCGAGTCCTTGGATTCATAGCTTCTTTGCCCACGACCAAAACTTCGGAGAGACTTATGGCCAAAGCGAGGCGCGCCTTCAAGGTGACTAAAAAATCATTCCGGGTTGCAAAGGGTGCTGATGCTGCCAAAAAACTCAAGAAACAGTATCATCACGAACTAGCTATTTTACGGGGTGACAAAGCTCCCACTTATGAAGAAAGCCTCAACCTTTTGATGAGTATGATTCCACATATAGACGACACAGCTGGCTATTCCAACGATGAGCTCCTGGCCATCGCACCTTTTCTTGTGATGCTTACTCAAGTTCATGGAAGAGGTGACTATTATGTCATCACTGACATTGAGGTCGAATGCTTTCTAAATGGATTGACAAATCATGGTTGGAACGTTGCTACTTTCCCACCAGAGATTCCCACTTTTCAACATCTTCAGGGTCCTCGATCGACAACAATTCCATTTGGGAAGTGTTCATATGATTTATCCGAGTCACAAAACTCCCTCGCTAAGAAGCAACGCGAAGAGAAGGCCGCACGGGCCATAGGTAAAGAATACAAACCCGAGCCATTTCAGCAGAAACAGTGTAGAAAGGAGGGCGCTACTGTCTTCTTCCAAATGACCATTCGACAAAATTTCCCAGAGTTTGGGATTAAAGATAAGAGGAATCGGCAAGTTTCCCGGAAACATATCACGCCATTCAAAGATGATGATGCGATGGTTATCGAAGTTGTCTCGAAACACCACGAGGAGGAATATAAAAGAGCATTCGAACACAACCACAAAGTCATCGTTCGAGCGTGTCGGTATATCATCTGGTCCATGCGCAACCCCGAGGCGGATACAACACGACAGGTCTTCCCGGCTATCACTTTCGAATCGTTGGATATGTATAATCCGGTGTACCAGCATGCTCTTCTTGCGCGGTTTGGAGAAAAGCTTCTGGAGGTGTCGAGTGGTGCCATTGATGATAGTTCGACTGCCCAATCTCCTTTGCGAGTTCAAGATTGGGAAATCATGCGGACTTTCGTAGAGACATACTAAGAAAACATCAACTGGTCAAAGAAATGTGTTGCTATACAAGGGGCGTTGAATTAATCGTGGCAATAAGTCGGAGAGTGTTTTACTAGCAAAGGTATCATCACATCGATACTTTGATATCGGAAGTGGGAATGAAATCTTTTATAATGAATGGAAATTGTATGATATAAATAACAGTCGGAAGTACGATGTTTGGGAATGATAAATGTACTGCCTTAAAATTAAAGTGCGAATTTACAGTGAAAATTTATGATGAGCAAATTGAACTTTTCAAAGGTGGCAGCATGTAGGACATATCTCCTTTATGAAGGCCAGAAGAACAGAAACGAGATTCTTCCAACCACAAAACAGCATTCTTCTATACTATACAAATCACACGACTAGAGCACGAGGGAAGAAACTTCGAGTTTCATGAGTGTGGTTACGTATGTGGTGCATGTCAGCCTTCTTTCCTAGGAGACTATGCTTTAATCCCATCGATCCCCATTGCACACGAGCAGCTCATATTATTGTTTCCCATATCACATTGATCTTCTGCTCTCTCTACAAAGCACCTCCTCTTCCGAGTTTTTTTGTCTCAATTTTCCCCCCGCAAAATATTCATATGAAAGTGATATCACCTTACCAACAAAAAAAAAATTGTTCAATGAAGAGGGCATGAGGAACTCAAGATTAGACTATTACTTTTCATGATTGTCCCGAAACACATCTAATGTCCACCTACTTTCTATGATGATCTCTTGGCGTTATGCGCATTGACTCGGGTCCTAGTAGATTTTCTATATGTTATCAAGAATCTGCTCGACATGTCCTCTACTCATAAAAAAAAAGAATCTTGTCCATTTCAGATTAGATTGTACTACGCTGTGGGAAGGAAATCTGAGTGGTCGCGCTGCGAAGTGACAGTATCCCTAAAAAACAACAACGATAGGGAGGGTGTGGTCATTAATTTGATCGCTGGTTGTCCTCAGCTTGTCATCAGCTTGTCATCAGCTGTCTAATATTGGCAGTGCAGCAGTGCTTGAATTTGCATGTAATAGCTTTCTAGCTGACTCAAGGGTAGGATGTTTATGACGACAAGAAGAATGTTACAGGAAGGCTGTGAGGCTGATGATTCGTGAGGTTGCAGATAAACGATATGCGGGTCATTATTGCGGAAAGGATCTTTCACGAAATACAGTGCTCAACGTGTGTTGCTACTGGTACCATACAGAGAGAGTGTTTCACCACTTGCTTTCTTTTACACGCCGCCAAATCTCGAGTCAAGCCGTCCCAGGTGGAGAGACTGCTGGGATGAGCGAAGCTGGGAATGATATGGATGGGAAACTCATTAACATGTTACGAATTTTACTACGAATTATGGCGACAGATGTCTTGTCTGGGCAGGGCTTCCCCAGAAAAAGGATTCACGATTGCAAGCATATTTGCCGAAGTATGCCCTAAGACCGCACCAATGAATCTGACCCAGACTCCTCGAATGTTGATGATCATATGATTTTGGGCAAGGACATGCTTTGTTCCAAGTGATAAAGAGCACCCAGCCTCACGGTGTCATGCTTTGGGGATTGAGATCTACAGGTACTCAATATGCTGGGGGGCGATAAATAAGGTCGCGGGAACTTGGAAGTTCCTTGAGAAAGTCGAGACGACCTAGTGAAGTCATGGCGGATATCGAGACTCGCCAGCATCATGGATGCAGGAATACGGGTTATTGTGAGGTTTGAGTGTTTGATGTTGCGCACCGATCACTCTGTTGTAGACCTACCATTTCCATACCAAACTTTTTGATGCTGCTTACATCGCTTAAGCTTCCACCAATAGGGGTCCAAGGGGTTGGTTGGTTTCATATGGTCGTATTTCGAGATTGATGAAACAAAGCACTGATCACAGACTAGCCCGAGAGCCGAAACACAACCATCCAAATCAAGATATGGGAGTTTGGGGTTACGTTTTTCTCCTGTCCCTTCTTTTCGTGACCTCTGCGCATGGGAAAACCCGGTAGCAGCGATATCACCCCATTTGTGGTCAGAACATTAGATGGTTGAGAAAGCACAGGTAGAATGACCCAAAGGGTAGATTTCGGCAGTCGGATGCTAGGCATTGCTGAACAGTACGGTAATAGTACAACTGAAAAAAATAGCGGTGTACTGTATGTACATGGATATTTGCCAGGCTTCACAAAGCGAAAAGTACGGTAACATTCGAGGCACTTCACGAAACTGAAGTGCAAAGTGCAAACTCTTTGTCAAAAGATGCGGTACCTGCATCTCGTGGTGACATCGGTGACATCGGTGCCTTTGATGGTTTGTTTTGGTTTCTGTTCCTGCATCCGCCCCCGTCTTTGGAAGACCAGCGTTTGGGGGATAAACTGAAGAGCACTATCTGATTGGCGAGACGTCTGTATTCAGTGTTGCTCGACATATCAACATATCAACCGTCCTCTTGCACCCCCTGACCCCTTGGCAGGGAGCTTCCGGTGTCTGATTACAATTGGGCTCGAGCCGCCTTGAAGCAAGGCAAAAAGCAGGAATACGATGACTTATTTGCAGTAGCGCTCTGAACGGATTACACGGATGTTTGTCGAGAAGCAAAAGGAAACGAGTCCGAGATCATAGGTCCACGAGTTCACCCCTGAGTCCCGGGCAGCGATCACCGACAAGCTGAGCCAGAGCGCATCTGGCCAGGGAAACCATCATCAATCTCGCAGCAGCATCTTGCCTACCTGTGCTTTTCAACTACCGCACAGCCTAGAGTAACGTGAGTCTGTTATTAGCACAGTGCAATCTCCAAGAGGCTGATGGTAGGATCGATAATTAATAGCAATACACGCCGTCGATGAGCATTTGGATGGGCGTTTGTCACCAGAATAGCTGGATGGCGGTTGATAGGGTAGCATTTGCGAAACATAGCCCACATCGTCTATATTGTTCCCCTGAGACGCCGGCGTTACTGTTACGGTTACTGGCTGACCAGGCGCTACCGAACCGCGGGGGACCAGTTCTAAAAGAGGAACCACCGGCCAAGACTTCCCAACCACCACCAAATCTCATCACGGAAGAGACGGCGGATGTGCTGCAAGGACGGTAAAGTATGTATGTATGTGGTGTGGTGTGCTGTGCGTTGCTGTGCTGTACACAGAGAGCGAGCTCCGCTTCGCGGGACCCATCAAGCAGTCCGATCCCCGAAGTGAGGTGAGAGTGGATGGCACTTGATGGCAAATGTTTCGAGATGGACAAGGAGTCATGGGCGAATATGTTTCCCCTGCCCAGTCGTAGAGCGAAGTAGGTCACCGCGCAAGCGTGCGTTATGTTGAGGTACTGCACTTCACAGCGCATCGCTCAGAGGGAGGGTTCTTTCGCTGTGAGTTGTCTGTACAGTACCACCACCAGTCCTGCCCTACGAAAGCCCTTTTGTTGGTGAAGACTTGCCGGGCACGCACAGGCTTACATTCATCTATGAATCTTCACAAAGCAAGGCCTAACACCGGGTCACATCGCCCAGTACGATGCAGTTGGCGGACAGTCCCGAATCAGACATCACTCTAAGCTCTGACCCCGTTTTTGGCTCTGCTCTCATCATGGTCATCTAGATCGGGGATGGTCAGTAAGGGCTATTAAAGGGGGGGGGGCCGTCATGGGGGCTATTGCTGTTGCTACAACGCTGACCCCTAGCCCTTATTCCGTATATTAAGACACGGTAGCACGGTACCTGCATTAGTGCTCAACAGCTTGCCGGCTCTTCTAGCGGTTCCTTACTCCCGTTTCAAGTTGATCGGCGCTCCAGCCAAAGTGGCCTGGCAGAGGTGCAATTGTAACCTGCGGATCCACTCTGGAACCTCCTTTTGGAGTCAGTCGGTTTGCCAACGCGCGCGCAAAGGCCTTCAGCACCTCTCGGTTCTACAAAAGCATCCCCCATAAAAAGAAGCACAACGTGAAGAACCCTGCTCGGCAGGGATGAATGAACTGAGTGGACGGCAGGCATCGACATGGTAGCCCAGGGTGCGGTGGAGAGGGCACGGGGAGGCAGTGAAATCATGGCCCACAGCCAACCGACTGTGAAGATATATGAATCCTGAGAATCCTTCACATTGAGGCTGTTCATTCTTACTTACCATTCGAAAGTCTCTCTTCATACCTCTGTTTCTATATCTTCATCGGTGAGAGCCAAAGTCATTCGCTTCTTTGCTCTCTATCTCATTGTCTTTTGTCCGTCTTTGTTTCTCGATATCAACTACATTCGCTCCGTATAGGACTATATTCACCAAACAATCGTTCACCACCTATCGTTTTAAAAACATCTACAACTCACAATATGAAGACCTCTACCGTCTTTGCGCTCGTTGCGAGTGCTGAGGTAGCTTCGGCAACTGTTCGTTCTCACTTCACATCTAGTTGGGTCAAAACTAACATCTATAGTTCAACTGGGGAGGCGTTAAACCTTTCACTTGCCCAGGCAACACACCAGTGACCTGCGAGGAAACCCAGAAGGGTGGATTCAACTGGGGTGGTCTTGACTTGGGTGATTTCTCCTCATTTGGAGATTTCAAGTTCTCAGGCTTCAAGGTCGCCGCCAAGTTTGGTGCTGGTGTCAAGCGTGACCAGTTGACTGGCCGTACTTTCCAAGTAAGCTTCCATCGAAAATTCGATAGCTGACACCTTTCTAACCTGCCACAGGAAAAATGCATTGTCGGTTCAGCTGGCCCTGATAAATCTACTTCGCCAAAGTTTTCTTGCGACAAAGCCAAGGTTCCCAAGTTCTCCGTTGATGTGATGCACGTTACCCCAGAATTCGACTGCGACCTACAGTTCCACTACACCATGCCCGATAAGTCTACTTGCAAGCAGACATCCAAGTGCCAGAAGTCCGGAACTGTTGTCAAGAACACTCAATGCGGTGGTGCCACTGATGTCACCATTGTTTACCCAGGTGGTGGTAAGGGAAAGCCAAACAAGTGCAACGTTGGTGTTCACCACATTGGCTTCCACTGCGAGGGTCCTAAGCCAAAGCCATCCAAGACCAAGACTATCAACACCTACCCAGTTACTAAGCCAACTAAGCCTGCTAGCACCCCATCTGTTTCCATTCCCGTAAGCTCTCCTCCAGCCGGCACTACCTCTGTTGAGGTTCCAGGCACTACCGCTACTCCAACATCATACCCCGTAGGAGAGACCACATCTGCTCCTGCTGAGAGCACCTCTGTCCCCGTTGAAGTTCCAGGAACCACCGCTTCATCATCAGTCCCTGTAGGAGAGACCACATCTGCTCCTGTTGAAAGCACCTCTGTTCCCGTTGAGGTCCCAGGAACTACCGCTACTCCAACATCATTCCCTGTAGGAGAAACCACGGCGCAGAGCAGCCCACCTGCTACTACTTACCCACCAAATGATGTCACCACCACGGTTATTCACGATACCACTCTTTCCACCTGCCCATTCACATCTACCCATGTTACTTCAGGTACCACAAGCATTGAGACCGGAACTACCATTTCCACAATCGTCATTACATCTACACACACCACTTGCAACAAGTGCACTGGTGTTCCAACCACCACCCCAGTTGGAGAGGCCCCAGGTACTACCAGTGCTCCAGTCGGAGAAGCCCCAACCACCACCCCAGTTGGAGAGGTTCCAGGTACCACCAGTGCCCCAGTTGGAGAGGTTCCAGGTACCACCAGTGCCCCAGTTGGAGAGGTTCCAGGTACCACCAGTGCCCCAGTCGGAGAGGTCCCAACCACCACCCCAGTTGGAGAGGCTCCAGGTACTACTTACCCAGTCGGAGAGGCCCCAACCACCACTCCAGTTGGAGAGGCTCCAGGTACCACCTACCCAGTTGGAGCCCCAACATCCGACGCAAGCGGAGAGACCCCAAGCGGAACTCCATCTACCCCTATCATTCCTGATGTCCCAATGGTTCTCCCACAATGCTTGAGCACATGGATGTTCTCCAGCGAGTGTGCTGACAACACCGATGCTTCATGCTACTGCAAGTCGTCCGAGTACGTGTGCAACGTCTTCGACTGTCTCGGCGCTCACGCAACCGATGCTGAGATGGCACAAGCACAAAACTTCTTCCAGGGTATCTGCGCACCATACATTGATGTCAACTCCGCCATCATTACTTGTGCTGCTCCTCCTCCAGCTGGATCTCCACAAGCACCTATTGTCCCATCTGTTCCACAGGCTGTTACCACTATTCAGGTCTACACCACGATTGTTGTTCCATGCTCTGAGTCTGGAACTGCTATCCCAGGTTCTTCCACCAGCTCTGTTCTAAGCACCGCTGTCACTGTTCCTCAGGTCGTTTTTGAGACCCCAGCCGGATCTTCATCCGCTGCCCTCGTTGTTGGTACACCAGCCCCAGCTTCTGTACCAGCGGGTATCATGACCAGCGAAATCCCAGCTGCAGCCACACCAGCTGCTACTACTTTCGCCACTGTTGTGCCATCCAACGGCACCGCAGCACCAACTGGTTCAACAGAATTCACAGGAGCCTCCTCGCAACTCAGCATGACCTTCGGCAGCCTCATCGCCGCTCTTGTTGTCTCTGTTTTCATCATGTAAAACAATTCATCATTTATCGAAAATTGCATCGAAAGATTTTGCAATACACAATACACCTTTTCATTTTTAGCATCAACTCAACGGACATCATCTAATTAGCATGGCTTCGGAGTTTTCATTTCGATTCGATACCACAGTTGTATTTGGGGGGAAATATTAGTCCTGGTTTGGGCTACACGGTCAGACGGCCATCATGAAGAGACAGCAAGGAAGCACAGCGAAAACAGAAATTCGCGCGACAATGTAATTATGGGATGAGATGAAAGAAACCTGTATGCATATAGCACTGTAATAATAGAGAGTGTGCTATCTGAAAAGAAATTTGATATTCAACAAAAAAACTTCTTGCTTTCTACCAATGTGTTGCGCTTGTTTGTCTAGTAATTGATTTACTTCGTCATGATTTCACGGCTTCGCTGAGTTCGGTAAATAAATTAGCTATTTTGATGAATAATTTTGCAAAACGGAAGTCTACATCGTCTCTTCATTCTTCCGTAGCGAGGTTTCCACATCGTAATCATCGCAACGCATTTCGCCCATACTATACAATGGCATATTAAAAGAACAAGAACCCTTATACATCAACTCATCTATTCACCTCCCGTTCTACATAGATGAGAAATGCTATAACCTCATACAACCTGAATTCTATCTCTCACCTCTCTGCTTACCGACAAGTTACGTATGTCACATTACGGCATCAACACTCTCCCTCTGACTCTTCCAGCCCCAACACCCTCGCGATCGTCGGAGCACGTTATTTTGATTAAAACAGCAGCACAGAAACAATCACCCACCACCCCTCACCCTAAGCTTGTCATGATACTTGACATGGCATCATATTTGCTGATGTATGTGAGGTTGCGGCGTGCAGTACAACCGCAGCAGTAATTGTTTTCTTCGCCCGAAATAGGGCACAAGAAATACCCTCCCCCTCCCCCCCCTCCCGGAAAAAAACAAAGGGATCGCTGGGTCCAACATGACTGCAGGAAAGGCGATTAATAAGGCGGAAACGAAATGGTATTAAAAAAAAGGAAGAAGGTTGTGCTTATGGGAAAGTTTGCAGCGAGATTCCCTTTTGGGTTCCAATGAGGAATGGAAATAGGAAGTGGAACAGGAATAAGGGTAGGTGTAATTTAAAAGCTTGCCGCGGATAGGAGGACGCGCGCTTACGCTAGGTGGTAGGTATTATGAACGCGCTGGTGTTTGGTTGTTGGGGGTTTATATTTAGCAACATGTTCACGAGGAGGTGGGAGGGGGGAATGTGGTTACATTGAGATCTCGGGAACTGCTTTTCTTAAAGATTGACTTGTTCAAGTTGGGATTATTTTACAGGTGTTATTCGAAATGTGCCAGTGCTGTTAAGATATTGCTCACAGCAGCTTTACCTAAGAACAGGTGCAAAACTCACACTCGACTAGGAGGCGGAACATGTCAATAATTAGAAAGAACATTTCACTTTTCGGATCGTGCCATATTCACATAAAGTTCAGCTCATGGACCATTTCATATCAGTGGAAACCGGACTGCATTCGCCATATCTACGAGCATGTCAAAAAGCACCCTACAAGGAATCCCAACGCCCGCTCCCTCAAAAGTCTACAAATCAAGCTCTCAGAGCACGTAAGCGCTCTCCCAGTCCGTCCTCTTCAACTTCTGTAGGACCACTCTTTACAGGTGCTGCCTTTACTGCTGCCGCACCCTCCATCTCTTGATTCAGCTCCACGCCAGCCTCATCTGCGACCTGATTCATCAATCGATCGACATCTTCTTGTGGAGTACCAACGGCAGTAGCTGATGTAGTTGCGTTCTCGTAGTAGCCGGTTGCAACATCTAGGTCTTCGAACTGGGTCTCGAAGCGGTCCATGACTGCAGAGATCTATTCGCAGTCAGCTCCCAGGACTTGCAATAGATGACCTTTTAAAGAAGCCAGCCGTGTAAGGCGATGCTGAAGAACGTACCTTTTCCAAATCCATTGCTTTCATTGCCTGGTCCATGCCCTTTACTACATTCATCATACTGCCTGTTACTGCCCTCATTGTCACTGCCGTCTGTACTCTGCTAGCCACAGCATCGATTCGGCTTCCCAGCCTCAGCAGATTTAACCTCTCGTTTTGTTTGCGTATGGCGTTTTGTGCGTAGATTTTGGCAATATCTCCGTGACCTTGTTGGATTGCCTATTACCCGTTAGCTTTGACTTTATCCATAGAGGTGAAATCTAGAATAATGCCAGAGAGAGGGAGGGGCAACATACTTTCTTGAGCTTGTCCTTCTCCGTCTTCTCGTCTTTGCCTGCCTTCGCAGCTTGTCGATTCAGTTGCTTTGCTGTGAACTACAAGTTGTTAGAATGAGGGGTAGGTGGAGCAGGGCGATAAGTGGGGATTTACCTTCAAGTTGAAGAGCGCTTTCTCAAGACCGGACATGATGGGCCAGGTAACTCGTTCTGTTATCGTGAAGGAGCTCGTTGAAAAAGTTCTGGTTTGTAGAAGTTGGTTTCTTCAGTTGCAGCCTTGCCTACATCCTGAATCGCTTGTGACGTTGTTCGGGCGAGGCGGGACCAGATTATATACGGTGGCCGAAAATTGATAACAAAGACGCATATACCGCGCTAAGCTCCTTGAACTAAACATCGATGAAATAGCATTCAGTTCCAGCACTCTGATTTACTGCGACATATTTTACGGTTATATCATCACAATTTCAAGTAGCTTTGAGATATAAAAGAGGTTATGCCACCAAAACCAAAACTCAATGTCCAAAACTTTCCCCGTCCGCCGCTACTTGAGCGGACTCCGCGACATTTACAAGTAAGATGGCAAGGGCAAACAATAGCTGATACTAAAGAAGCTTTTTGGGTTCTTGAAACTTACCATCCTCCAAGTATACTTCTAGAATCTTTTGGTTAATGTTTGGCATTTGTTAAATTATCCGTCTCAGCTTATTATCTCCCGATCGATTCCGTCACCATCCCATTAGTCAAAACCAAGAAATCCACATTTTGTGAGTGGAAGGGCTGGGCTACTTACTACTCCATGAATCTGAATGGCCAGGAGGTTAAAGATCGAATCTGGAGTTATGAAGATCCGACACCAAGATTCAATGATCTGAAGGGGTTTGTGAGCTTTTATGTTAGCCCCTGGGGTGAGTTTCCTCGTTTGATTTCGGGTTTTTGGGATGAATGGAACGAGACTGATTGATTCAGATTGCTTTGTGGATGGAGAAGAGGTGAAGCCGCAGCCTGGGGACTTTTATGGTGGGTGGACTACTAGTGATTTGGAGGGTATCATCAAAGGGAGCAAGGAGACGAGGTGGATGTGAGACAGAAGCTATGAGGTATAAAGCAACTAATAGCTAGTCGTGTCAATCATAATCGTTTGTTGTTTATATCAAGCCAATCTCCACTACATATTAATGAACGAAGGGTCACTGAGCTGAAAATAAATAAGGTGGAACACATCATGCGTCTATGGAAATACATATTCATAAGTTACATCGATTAAATTCATCGGGTTTCATTTAGTATCAATTCTATTGTGACGCCATTCATGTGAATTGTTTATGTTCTGCACCTGCAGATGATTGGATGTTTCAAATCGAGGAATCCGCCTCTTAATATGTTTCATATATTCTTCATCATCATATGTAAACTTGTAAAAGATTAATCTACTAGTTCATTCAGGTGGCTTGTTTATAGTTATTGTGTAGCTTTTAGATTAAGTATTTCTTTCAAAGAACTAGTTCTCAAACTCGTTCAGCTAGGTAGCTAATGTGGCTGCTACATTTACAATTTTGACAAAGTAGTTCTAGCAGTGATTGGTTCTGGTTGAAAGCGCCTTGCAGTGTTAGAGAATAAGAGGAATTGAATTTTACAGATTCATGTGAAGTTGTATTCTTTTGTTGGAGCTTTACCTTGTTATTAAAAATTCTCTAGACCCCTTTTCGCACCTCGCTTAAGCTTGGCCCACAAAAACACGTCTCCTTCCCCATCGTACAAAGAGAGGTTTGAAACAACGTTATTGCGTGATAGAGAAACCTATTAAAAATTTGAATCACTTCATAATAATACGTCTAGTAAAGAGCCTAATTACTACTTAACGTTAACTAAGAACTTTCCACTAGGTCGTGCGCAGCTTTGGTGCGGGAGCAAAGGGAGGATCCTCTCTGCCCATACAAATGTCAGCTACACGAAATCTGCACTTTCGATAAGATGAAGACGAGTAGACAATCTGGAGGCAAGATAGCCATCAATGATTTGGTATTCCTGCAACTAGTTTCACATATGTCCACCTCGCCCTGCTACCCACCCACTACCTCAAAAAACAACACATACAAGAAGATAAAAGTAAGCTCCTGACCAACTAAAAAGCCAGCCATGCTCAACATAGAATTAGGTACTCGTCCCCTAGTTTTCAGGGTTCATTAATTCTATTGTCAACGAGAAAATCGAGAGCAAGGAAAAGTCAACAGCCGACTAAAAAAAATCGTGAGTTGAATGGCCGTAGAGGCTGTCATAACGCATTCTGTGAGATGCAATTTAATGTAGATCGGAAGGAAAACGTGACATTCGTAAAGAGAAGCCCAGGGATGGGATCGTGTGGTTATTTGATATGGTGTGGTTATTCGTGTCGTCTCAAGAGACTATTGCGAGACTTTTGCCGTGGTTGATCGGGACGAGAACTAGATGCGGTTGCTGTCTGGCTGGGGGTGCGACCCTTGACGGAGTGAGTATGAAGATGGCCAACATCGTGTTTGCCTATCAAGTCTTAGTTTATATATCGATGTCAATATTAGATAAAACTTACCATCACAACATGCTCGGACATTCTCTAGTCGGTCCGACTCTCTATCTTGCTTTTCAATTATCTCCCGCAAATCTTCTGCGCTATCATGTACCTCACTAGCTTCATAAATGCCTTCTCGGCCACTTAAGCTAGATCTGCTGTGTCTACTTGAGAAGCTGGACAGTCTGCCACCCTCCTTTCCAGAAGTCAAATAGTTGCTCAAACGGGAAAGAGTGCCCATAGTCGGTCTAGCTGATGTTGATTTCGATGGCGTAAGATAGGGCTGTTGTTCAGATAATTGCGAGGTTCTTCCGCCTGTAATTGATTCGTTACGAGTAGTGCGGCTGTTGTAAGAAGAGAGTGAAGCTCGGGGTGGATTGGCGCTGTTACCTCCAAATGGTGGATTAAACTCGCTGACATCTTCTCTAGTAAGAGCTCCGTTGGCATGTTCAGATGAGACAGTTACCTCTTCCTCTCCTGTGCGAAGAAGCAGATAGGACAACGCATTGAACCATGTCTCATGACGTTGGCCTGTAGTTGCAGTGAACTTCACAGATCGACCAGGTGTAATGATTACCAAGCTCTTTCGATGTAATCCGGGAGGCATCGGGTTGTCATCTGTGACTACACGTACCGCCTCGATTGGTACACTCTTCGCTTTCAATTCAGCTCTACCTGCCGATGAAGGATCGCGGTCACTCCAGTATAAAGTTCTAGTGTAGGGGTGGACCCAAAAATATCGACGATGCCTATTGTCTGACATCGTGCCACGTCCAGCTCTTCGAGTATATTTCCAGAGATACTCTCCAATCATAGTCTGAGTGATGGCATTGATCATTCGAGGGTCGGTGCCTGGATCAAGCCCGTTAGGCATCATCCCAGGCCGCAGATTAAAGCGGTTGTCCACCTCTGACGCAAATGAGGTAACTGACGAGCGCCTAGATCGACCAGCAATACTTGGAGAATGTAACTCATTGTTTTGAGAATAAGGTTGCACAGCTCTCGGGGTGGTGCCAGTCGCAAGCGGGCTTAGAGGGGTCTGACTACTTGGTGTCCTAGGTCTGAAGGATGGATTGGATTTATTTCCAGAGATTGGCAATGGTGGAGGGCCCATGCTGCCTTGTACAGTTCCAGAAGAAGATCCAGTTCTTTGTGCAGCAGCGGCTGCAATGACTTGCTTATGATCAGTGGGCAGTGGTGGATGCACACTTGATATAGAATTATTTCTAGTACTGCTAGCACTGGTTGGTCGTTTGAAAAGTATATTTTCGTGAACGGAATCAGAGTCTGGAGACTTTGGCACAATTCGGCGTACACTATTAACGCTTTCCTGTGATTTGCGAGCTTTGAGGGCAGGTGAAATCGCCCCTACACCACGAGATGGTGATTGAAGGACCTTGCCAGCATCTTGCGCGGCAATTACAGCCTGCCGCTGAGAATCAAGCATCCTGTCAATTTGTTCGGCCGTTAAAGCGGTTTGCGAACTCTCATCAATCGATTCAATCAGTGGTTTTTTAGGCAGGCGCTCATTCGTATTACCAGAAACTTCTTTGAATGGCCGTTGTGATGCTGGGGTTCCCTCTTCTGCAGGCGACTCGCTTGGTGACTGTCTGGTTTCATCTTCAGCAATTACTGGAGTGCTAGGACTCTTTTTGTTCCATCCGCCAAAAACGGCACTGAGTATCGTCGATTTTGGTGTTTCTGGCCGTTTTTCTTGAACAATAATTTCTTCGTTATCTTGAGGAATAATAACCGCATCCCTTCTAAGGCTTCGAAGTACAACTGGATCGAGAGGCTCTGTGTCAATCGCGCTGATGTGTGAAAGTGTAAGTGCATGAGGTACAGACGCAAGCTTTGGAGAAGCTCCAAATGAGATAACGGGTGACTCTGGCTCGACATGTTCTGAGAGGATTGTAGACAATGTCAGTGGAGCAGACTCTGGCTCGTTGATAACAGGAGTGCCATTTGGGGTGAGAGATCGAGAGACTGGAGGTGAAGGGAACTTGGCAAGGTTCTCTTCCATCTGTTCAGGCTCAAATTGTGAGCTCATATCACTATAGGTAGATGTCGAGATGGGTCTTAGGGTGTTCTTAGGATCCACAGCAAACAGGCTTGTGGGTGTTTCCTCATGCCACTGACTGGCTGCATCAGAGGTTGATGCGGTAGGCTTGGGTGGCGTAAGTTCGTTGTCAACTAAATGTGCTGCCTCCGAGATAGCACCACCAACAAGAGTAGCTCCTGCGATCATGGGCAGACTGGAAGTTTGAACAGGTACCTCCGGTTCCCACGGATCAGTTGACATACCAGAGTCAACCATAGGCACTTTGGCAACAGGTGCGAGCGGTGGCTCAGGTGAAATGACGGCTTCTGCAGGGACGGGGACATCTGTATGTGAATTGGCTGATTCTGGCTCCCAAGCCTCAGTCATAACTCCCGAATCGACCATTGGTATTTTCGGCACAGGTGGTAATGATATAGGGATAGGTGCAGGTGTGCCCTTCGCCGTACTGGGTCTTGATGCTGGAGTAACAGATTGAGATCCAAATATGCTGTGGCCGGGAGTACCTTGCAGAGACTCATCTTCATCGCTCATGTCGCCTAGCTCAGCGAACAAGCTTTGTCCAGCTTGGGGGGTTCCATTTTGGCTACTGTTTGCAAAGCTCGCTGGGCTGCCTTCCTGGAAGCGAGGTTCTTCGCTGGGCATCCTCATCTTTCTGTTGTTGCTATTGCTATTGCGATTAAGCTTCAGTCGCAATCTTTGCGGTTGTGTTGTTGGCGTTTTGACGTCCTCATAGCTGTACTCATCACCGCTTGTCGATGCCGTGCTTTGGAACGAGTTACGGTTTCCAGCCTTAGTAAGTGCAAGAGGAGCAGGTCTATTACGGAGAGTACCTGACTGTCCTTCTGTCTCTGTAAGTTCATCACTTCCACTAACATCCTCATGACCAGTCTGGAAATCTTCTGTCTCTGTACCGCGTTCGTTCGCAGTCTCAAATGCATCGGTACCTTCATTGGCAGTGTCAAAATGATCACTCGAATCGGTAGCAACAAATGCGCCTGGAGGTGCAGGAGCTCGAGAGGATGCCGTAGTTGGGCTACCCTGACCATTGTCTTCTTCCCAGTTGGTATCATCAATGAATACCTCGCTTCGACTAGCCCGAAGTCCACCTAGCTGGCCAGGCTTGGGAGGCTTCTTGAATTCCCTCGAGTCGACTTTCCGGCTTCTCTTTCCAGAACCCATCCCGCTATCGTTGCGGCGATTCTCGAGCTCATCCCGCGTGTCCTGCAGCATGCGCTTTAATTCTAGTTTTTCTGTCTTTTCACGATGAATATTGCCCTTCAAATTTTGTATCATTCTATGAGCATGATGCAAGGAGCTCTTTAAAGTCTCGGATTCGAGCATGCTATGTCGCGGAGTTCCCTTGATCGGGGAAGGCGGAGGTGAATGCTCTGGAGTAACGTTGTCGGCAGCCGTCTCGAAATCTTCATCGCTCATACCGCGAGGTTGGTCACGATCTTCCAGTCTGCCTCGTTGATATGTCACAGCCTTAGCAAGTTCTTGATTTTGGCCTAGCAGTTCGTCAACCTTGCGTTGGAGAGCACCTCTTTCGTTCTCGGCCATGGTTATGTTTCGCTTCACACTCCCTAATTCGACATCATGATGTTTGAGAGTAGCAGCGTGTTCCTCGGAGAGCTTTGCATGGCTCAATTTGATCTCATCCAACTCCTTTTGAGCAGAGCCTTTCTCAGCTTGAACAATGTTAAGGGTTTGGGTCAACTTTTTCTCTTTATCCGCTGCTTCTTTAGCGGTTGCAAGGAGTTCGTGGATTTGTGTTTCCAGAGTCCAATTCTCATCCTTGTAACGCTGCTCGCTCTCATCCAAGGCTCGCAATCGCTGATTGAAGCCCTCGGCATCTGCCTCTAGCCTCAAGTTCTCATAGGTGACCTCTTTCAGCGCATCTTCCTTCTCTACCAACAAAGCTTGTAATTGGCGGACTTGGCCCAGTAGAGAAGTACTGATCTCGGTTGCGAACTCAATATCATGGACACGATTAGATGGTTGATTTCGCTGCTTCCGATTTGGAACAGTGAGCTTCGATGGCGAACTATTGCCTTGACTTTCGAACTTTGAAGGGCTTACAGATCGCTGGTAGCACGTTAGCGACAGTAATTGAAACCATTAGTAGATTTGCGGTACCTTTGCATCACCTGCGAATGGTGATCCCGGTATCTCGTTGCTTGATACCCTCGATTTTGGCAAAAATGCCCGAGCACTATCCAGCCCAACCTCATTGTATTCCTTTTCTATTTCCACAAGCTTTTGTCTCAACTCTGGTGTAATATCACCTTCGTTCTGTTGCTTCTCCACCTCTTGCAATCGTTCCGCAAGATCCTTGCGCTGTTGTACGAGAGTTGTACCTAGCTTGGATGCCTCCTGTATGCGTTTCTCGGTTTCCGCTAGATGTGCTTGCAAAGCTCGTTTTGCTTGTTCTGGAGATGTAGCTGGCCCGAGAGCAAACAGCTGATTATCAAAGTGAGAGAAGCGATGTTGCGAGCTTGTGGAAGAACGGAAAGGATCGGTTTGTCCAAAGTCCTCAGAGTCCAAATCCACCTGGGCTGGCAGCCCTGCTACAACGGAGGCAGACATTCTGGGGGTCAATCCACACGTTCCTACCTACACTCCTCGACTTACGCCTGGCTCCAATTCTTCCTCCGCCCTGAGCAACCACTAGCGGAGGACGTTGGTTGCGAGAAATCTGGAATCTGTGATTATTGTGGTGTTGACAGTATGACTCCGTGCAACAATCTGTGGTACGGAGAGCAGTTTGTGGAATGTGTCAGTGACCGAGATATGATGCGGTCAAAACGGGATAGGCGCGTTCCCTTCCCCAACAAGACGCGTTATCAAGGCGTCTAGATTGTGTCTTAGACCAGCTGCTGGTTCTACCAGGCCTTTGATGTTCGTGGCTTGTCAGACCAGATTCATAGATTGCTATGTAGCAATGGGAGCACTCAGTAAGGTTGTTGAGTGAAATAAAATTAAAGTAAACACTACGTACGTGCGGACAAGCGGGCGGGTGGTGAGGCGTGCCGTGCGGCGCGTTCTATTCGCTAGGGTTGTGAATGTTTCTGCGACCTCAGCTGTTTCTTCCTCTAGTAGTCGACATTGACCTCGTGCTTTGTTTTTAAAACAAAGATGGTAGGAGGGGAGGCTTCGAACATGACGCAGTTCATCTTGACAGCAACGATGTTTATTTACTTTGTTAGCGTTTTATTTACTTTCGGTGCATGATCTTTAATTTTAGAATGACCAACCGAGGATTCCAGGATCACGCTGAGAGACTTACTCAACACCGTGTTATGTAAGCACTTAAAGTGGAGACAAAACTCTTCTTGGGATTTGTCAGCCTTGTCTTCCTACATATCATTTCACTTCAGCCTTCTCATATTCTCACCAACACATCGCCGCTCACCTTAACCAGCATATCATCATGGACTCTACAGGCTCCCCACAGCTCGTTGCTGCCCCGGTGGCAATCTTCAAGAAGCGCCCAGCAAAAGGAAAAGGCAACTTTAGAAAGCGTGCTGCGACACCTCCAGAAGCCTCGGATTCCGACTACTCGTCCTCCGAAGACGAATCTGGACGGAAGGTCAAACGGCGGAAGAAGAATACTGGCGCCGTTATAGCCTCCTCCAAGAACAATGCCACCTCGAACACTGAGCACACACCTATTATATACACTGCAGAGCGCAACGCCGCCATAAAAAGCTCTAACGACGCCACCAAGTCTACTACTTGGTACGACGAGAATGCCGATGGTGCTTTATCAAGCAAGAACTTGCTTGGTACAACAAGATCTAAACAATCAGACACGCCAGACGGAACATACAAAGGACTAGCAAATGCCACATCTTTCGTTACAAGAAACCCTGATGCACCTAACCGCAATGTTGGTCCGATAAAAGCACCTACCAACATCCGCACTATCACAGTCACAGACATGCAAGCAGACGTATGTAAGGATTACAAGCAGACGGGTTTCTGTGGTTTTGGGGACAACTGTAAGTTTCTCCACGAACGTGAAGATTATAAGCAAGGTTGGCAGCTGGACAAGGAGTGGGAGAATGTCACCAAAGGGAAAAAGATCAAAGGCACCACGGTCGCCAGTGCCAATCGAAATGCCGAGGATGGGGACTCGGATTTTGATGATGCAGCGTTGGAGGGGATTCCATTTGCGTGCACCATATGCGAAGAAACATACAAGGAGCCTATCGTCACCAAGTGCGGGCATTATTATTGTCTAAATTGCGCTTTGAAACGATACAAGAGTGATCCGAGCTGTAAAAATTGTGGATCGGGCACCAATGGAATCTTCAACACAGCGAAAAACTTGAAGAAGTTGCTGGACAAGAAAAAGAAAAGGGCTGCTATTCTACGGCAACGCGCTATCGATGCTGGAGAAGAGGTCAGTGACGAGGAAGAAGAGGATTAATCATACTGTCACGTATAAGATAATAATTGACATTATGCTATAATTCTCAGAGAAAAAACATCTCACATATCTCCACTTTACTGCGTGCAGCTTTTTTTCACTTTTGGGTGGCATGTAAACCTAGGCAAGTTCAGTACTTACCAGTTATTTTGGTTATACCCGCGTGTTACCATACTCTTAACAAGCAATATGACTCTCACAAAGAATAGTGTTCACTTGCAAAACTTCACTGTCCACTTTCTTTTATCCAACGCCTAGTACAAAACTCCCGCCGGTTGGGCGAGTTGGGCATGGCAAATACAAGGTCTGATACTGCGTCGAACACCCACCATCACATCTCGTCTTGCAACTCGTGGTGTGGAAAATCTGCGCACAGCCACAGCTTTGCGTGATTGTCTTGAGGTAGATACAATCTGCGGGCTGGCAGGTTGTGGTTGGGCAGTTTGGTCCGGCTTAGTTCATCAGTCCATGTGTCTCGACGGGAAAAGGAAATGGGGAGGATTAGCTACCTGTATCTGTGACGGTGACGCAGGAGGAAGAAAGCGTGGGCCGGATGGTGATTATGGTTGGAGGCGAAACTAGAGTTGGGATGGTGTAGGTTTGAAGAGTGGTGAAGGGAGGTTTAATTGTCACCGGAGGTTTACAACATGGTGGTGGAATCAGCGTCGGCTCTGTAAACGTGAATGGTGGAGGAAGAGTTGGCGGATCTGACGGCGGTGTGAATGTAAGCGGTGGTGGAGGAGGTAGCGGGCTCGGTATTGGGATCAATGTAGGCTTGAAAGATGGTAGAAGAGGCGGAGAAAACCATGGAGTAGGAAAATAGTCTGTGATTATTGTGGGTATGAAAGGTGGCGGTGAATATGTGAGACCCGGTGAGCTTGATACCGACGGCAGTATATACGTGAATGGTGGTGTACTCGCTGTTAACGAGGGTAATATATACGTAGTAGGTTGTGAGGGCGAAATGATTGTGGTTTTAGGACAGTCATCGAAAACTTTGTACCTATAAGCACCACAGCATTAGTGTTATTCCTCAATTCCTTTCAATTCTTAATCAATTTTGACGTTATGACTCCAAAGAATGTTGTGTTTTTCTTCAGATTCAACGATGTCCCAAGAGCTTGCTGAGTAGGTTGAAGGGCTGTGAAAAAAAAGGCTACGTACAGAAAACTGCATTCCGTAGGACAAGCTGTTGGACAAGCAGTAAAAACTGTGGTTGTTCGAATTGGTAAGGGGCATTGGCATGGTCGAAAGAGCGTTCCAAGGAGTACGCATGGTGGGAGACAAGCCAGGGTAAAGGGGTTTGGGCAGTATGGCCGAGCAACTGCTTTGGTGACGGTAGGACATGGGAATGGTTGCTTGGAATAGATAGGAAGACTGCAACTCTTAGTAAGTTTCTAGAGGCGAGGGGAGGAGAACCTACGGGAGAAGGAGGAACGTTAAGATCTCCCAGAGAAACACCATCATGGAATACCTATTATTAATTCAATTACTAAAGGAAAAATTTCCTAAGGCTCCTGGGAAGAGCATCTGAGCAGGAAACCTCACTTGATATTTATATCCCCCGCACTGCAAAGTCTATATAAGGGCAGTCAACATCTCTAACCTTGAAAGGATGGGAGCCAATGCCTCCGCTGAATCGGGTTCGAAAATACCACAAAACCCGAGTTCTGCGAGGTTTGGTGCTACCTCACCCTCGTATTTTAACTTTATCCTCTCCCTTGCATGAGCGGGAAATCTTGTTTGGACGTCATCGTGATCACCCGCTGTAACATAGTACAAAAGTTTGCGTTGAACATCATTTTTGTTCTTGGATGTATTTTTGCTATTCCTTTGATTGGTAACTCACTGTTGGAATTAATGTCTACCAGGTGGACTGATTTAGATAAGATCGATGGTGTTGGATATAATGAGGGGCTCTCTCGCTAAGAACTTCCCAAGAGACATAGCGGAAGCTCTGAACTTGATTACGTTTGGGCCAATAGTTTGAATCAGTCAGATTTGGGCTTTGGATCTGCAGCTGTAGATAGGCCTGGATTCCATTTTGGGCAGAAAGGCTGCTAAACTTGCTACTAGCTCGTCGCTTGTCGCTCGCCGATCTCTCAGCTGTTTTCAACTTTTGTAGAGTCAATTATAGTGGGCATTCAATGGAGTAGGATCAAGGAACCCATACAGGCAGAGTCAACATTTCTTGTACTTCCATAGTGTTTTCAGTGATCTGAATATTTGTTTAGTTTCGGTTTCTTTCATCCCATGGTGCTTCCCAGCTGTTTTGCAAGCAATCCGACCAATCTTGGACGAGACAGATTTCCACTTCACCTGACATCCCAGAGAAGTTGTAGAGCCCTACAGTGCTTCTATACATAAGTATACCAGGAAGAGATGTGTGAGATACGGCCCCTAAGGCCCCGCCTACAGATAACAAGAAGAATCTAAAGCAACACTAACTCTTTGCTGTAACAAACGGACCATTCACCATGCTATGTTGTACCTTTTAGTAAATTCTAAACAAGGGAAGAAAAGCGCTAAATAATCTTGTGCATTTTGCACCGGGCACAAGATAGTGTTTGAACAATGATGATGGAAAAGTTCTGAATACTTGCAAAGTTGTCTAGAAAGAGGCTAGAGGAAGAACAAGTATTTAAAACAAAAACAAACAGAGGCCATATAGTACTGAAATATATTCAAGTGTGAAGCGGCTGCTTGGTGTCATGCGCACTATGTTAAAAAGCTAGAGCGTAAAGGGTGGTACTTGCAGCTCCACATAGGTTGTTTCGCGTAATCTCGGCTAAATAGGGATTATGTTTTGGTTTCAATGGCAAGAGGAACAAAATGCGGAATTCTAAACTCTCAGACAAAGATACAATAGAGAGTATGGGAGCTTGACACTAAGTATAAATTACCCAGACTTATTTTGTTCTTCTACTCTACCGTATCCATAAGCTGAACACCGTCTGACTCTGAACTGCGGTCGCAAATGGTATGGATTCTAGTTACGATACGAAATTTACTTGTTGTGACACGTCTTGCAAATATGTTGTAGGTCATAGGTTACATCAACTAGGACAGGGATAAATATAAGCCTTTTCCCTGAAGTAGTCTAAGAAATTGATCTTGAATTTTGCAGATTTGATCTGCGAGACTATTGTGAAGGTATGTTGAAGGTTTTTTTCTCTCATTTGTGCGTCATCTCCTTTGTCAAGGAGACGTGAGGTCAAAGTATAAGGGAAGGTCTGGAATGTTGTCTTTTTAGTTTAGTGAATATGTGCTGCGTTTATTGTTTTGTATAAGTAGTTTGTAAAACTTTCTAGCTACTTTGCAGATTTTCTATTCTGTGAATAATGTTCACTGAACTAAAGAAAGAACATTAAAGAGCTTGGGGAAATGGTAGCCTTATTATCCAGTCTGAGTCAGTTCTGAGTGCCTAAAATTGTTTGAAATTATCAATTCATAGGCATGTGAATGTTCTTAAATTTGTGTAACTGTATGGAGCTTTAGTGCTGAAATACCCATTAAATTGGACTTAAAATTTCGGTATAGCAACTGATGTTTTTAACTTTCCATTGTCTTTGGACTTCTTTTCCAGATGCACTTTTAGTTGGCCAGCAGAACTTAATCACCCCACCAAATCAAAGATATTGTTTCTTACCCATTCTCGATTTTCTCAGCGATTTCTATACTTACTAGCACACCTTACCTCAACATTTCCATCGAATATCTGTACTACTGCGTGGATCTACAAATACCTATAAATTAATGGTTCTCTAATTCTTCCAAATAAAGATCAACAATCATCCAAGGTTCTGGAACCCAAGCTATCAACCCATTTCAACAAGTCTCTAGCAAATGGATATCCATGTAGGCATAACTTCTATCTACGACAGATAATGGTTTGAATACGCGAGGAATTGATTAATTCTATCAGGGAAGTGCTAACAATATCTATCATCATACAAAAGTCTCATGGATAGGTCTGCAATGCTCAACTCTACGAATCTACGAATACGCACCATAGGAAGCCTACACAAATACTAGCTTGCGAAAAACACATCATGGGAGCTCTATGGCAAACGGACCCTCGATCGTCACTTCGACTACCAATTTTCAGATAATAAGCTGGCGAACCATTGAAACAGATTCCAAAGATCAAAGCCTTCATTTTGAACGATTCAAGGTTACTACGTGTTTAGCATCCTTCCACACTTGAATGAAGCCTTTCTTTCCTAGGATCTCAGATTATAGAACAGTAAAAGTCAGGAGCGGTTGAGACTCGGGAGGAAGATGGCAGAGATATTTGGTTATCGTTCCATCTCGATCTCCACTTTCAACCCATATTTAACAATAAGCTATGGCACATCTTGCCTTCATACCAACCAAACCGTACCTACCGGCTTGACATTTGCACTTTGATACTTTTTAATTTAGACTAGACCGTAGTCTAAGCCTATGATAAGTCTTCGTCACATTGTCATACTTAATGCAGCGTCAAGCGCTCTAGGGGATCTTCGAATGACTGCTATCAAATGTCGTATAATTCGACATGATAAATTCAAGATTACCTGCTTCATTGAGTCGGTGAATATAGTTGTCGAACGGGCGTCATCTTCATATAGTACATATACTAGCTGCTTTGGACCAATTCTATTTATAAGCTACACTGAAGCCACCATCCTATACTGATTCACTTGTTGTTTATTGATAGTGCCAAGTCTAGAAGGACTAATTCAGTTAGTGGATCGTCTGAATGTCTCGGTTCCAGTCCAAGGTGGGACGCTTTCTATGGAGACATTCACCCACCACGTGACTGTGATACCTCGAAACAAATGTATACATTTTCTTTTTCTACAGAATACCACTACAACGCAGCACGATACCACCTTGGGTTACAAATTGCCCATAACCAATTCAAGTCAAGAGAGTACACATTGCGTGCCTAGATCCAGATCTTTAAACTACTTTCATGATATCTGCCAGTGAAAGAGTTCATTGCCTTAAGGGCTTAGACTTTTCTCAAGAGTTGAGAGGTTCCTTGCATTCTACTACCGCAAACATTTTTTGGGTTTCGCAGTTTTCACATCAAGGTGAATACTCACTGACATCAAAGACGGTCTTAATTAAAGGTATGTATTCTTATCTAAATAAGCTCATTTACCAAATACAGTACTCGCTCTCCTCTAGATCTACTTTCCCGCCCATTGGATAGTCAGTGTTGTTGTCGAGAGAGATTTTCTAGATCTATAAGAGCAGCTATAGGAGAACTAGCTGCTCAATATACCAAAAGCATATCTTTGCGTAGCAAACTTACTGATATTCATAAATCTTCTAGATTATTACTTTCCCTCGCCTTCTAACTCGTTCACAACCAGAGTGTCTCACACTAAGATAGTAAAGACTTCAGAAGACATTAAAACGTTTTCTACGGCTGCTTCTATGAAGTAAACAGAACTCACATTCAGAGGCCGAAAAATCTTTCTAATATCATACACAAGATTAGTTGTCTCACATAAAAGCTAGCCGTGTGGAAGTCTGTCATACATATACGAAACAATAGCTTCGAGGCACAAATTCCAATTCCACGAAAAGTTTGACGCAACTTGCATAGCTAGTACACAGGACTGTTTCAACTAGTCAGCTTGGGAGGCACGCTTTACTTCACAACAAGCTGCCCCAGGACATAAAAAAGACATTTGCACCTTTATTGTTCTCGATAAAACTCATTTCTCAACTTGTTGCTTCGAACTTGCCCCCTGTTTGCCTCGAAAATGATTCCCCAGAAGAGAAAGAAAGGAGAAATTCCTTCGTCGCCTAATACTGGCATAACCGAACCCACCAATAAGAAGCAGACCATAGATGAAGATGTACAACAGGAGGGACTTATTGATGGAACAAGTGTAAATGGCTTGGACTTAACTTTGTTAAGCTCTCCAAGTATGACGCCTCCAGGTTCTCGAGAAACAACTCCAGAAGCTATTATTCGTACCCACGAAGAACTCCATGCTCAATTATTGGCTCTACGGAACGGAGTAGTCAGTAGAAAATACGCCTCCGGTGGTATAGGTGATATGAGACAACAGAGTACGGGATCAACAGAATCAGACGATGCGCTAGGTGAGTTTGCGATTACAAGTTAGAAATATGCCGAAAATTGATCTTGTGGGGCAGACACATGTATTCCAACGCAACATCTCCAGAACCATAGAGGTAGCCATCTAGGAGATTATGCAATGAGATCTGAGGCTTCTCGACTACAATGGAAAGATGTTAGACACGAGATCTCTGACGGCTTCTTCTCTGAAGAAGATGATCTTATTACTAGCACCAAAAAGGCAATCACCATCGGGGAGAATATAGTCAATGGAGCTTCTGCAACAATTCAGCAGGTGAGAGATCGGGTTCCTCTTGATTATGATGGAAATTCGCTCCATATTGAGGAAGTTATACAAGAGCAGCACGCTATCTTACAGACTCTTCTTCGTATGGGGCGCCCCTTGGTCGACACATCAATAGATGTGCTAGAGCAAAACAAGCTTCTACACGCTATGGTAATATCGATGAAGGAGCGAGAAACTTTGTGGATGAAAGAGAAGAAGGAATATCAACTTGCACTTAAAAGCACTGTCGACTGGGCACCCTTTGACCCTCTTATGGCGGATTCTAATAACTTCGACGACGGCGGGGAGGCAGAATTGCCATGCGAGTTCACGCTCTCAGATGATGATGGCATTTTGCCTGCACTGGCTCAATGGAATTCCCAGCGAACTGGAGGCGCATATACTATGAAGGCGGACTATCCATACCTTCGCAAGTTCTATCCCAAACTACTAGGATCACCACAGCCAATCCCAACGGATGAAGAGATTGTAAAAATCATCAAACCCTATGAAGGCAATCCTGAAATGACCCTTGTAAAGATCAAGGTAATGCTACACTCTTCTTCACGCCCTAGAATTCATGTAACTAATCTTCCATAGCGTTATTATAACGATGTACGTATGAAGCGTGAGTACAAGATACGTGAACTCATTAAAAAAGGTTTATGGGAGAAACTTGCAAAAGATTGGGGCATTGAAATGGAAGAGGCTCCTAAGACTCAATAAGCACCACGGAGAGCATACGAACTCGTTAGAATGGGGCTTGTGCGAGAATCTTAAAATCCATAGCTACAGATGTTCGTTAAATGATCCCGGTGTCCCTCCTCCTGGTAAAGCAATTTCACCATCAACTATTGGAAATGGTGGTGAACTCGAGAGACTTCTTGTTTCTACTTAAGTACCAATAAAATTAATCTCACGGACCATAAAGATGAGGGCCCTTGTTATCGTGACGCTGCCTGATCACACTGCAACAGACGAAGTTGTAGTAATGCAATCGCTGCTAAATGCTATAGAAAAACACGACCACCTGGCTTAGAAGTACCTCAAAATTAATGTATACCCCCAGTTCCACTTTATCATCTTGCCCACCTTACCAAATACATAAATCTCACAATCACTTTTTCTTCACCGTCTTTGCAGCGTTTAAGCATTTGCATATGCAGCCGTGTTGCCTGAGTACCGGTGTTATTCTCTAAAGAATCTTCCTTATTGTACGAACACTTGAGAAATACCATGCCTTCACCCTACTATCAGTATAAAGTCTTATTTTCAGCAATATCAAACCCGACCTACCGCGTAGCTAGCTCCCAATATGAAGTCTTGCCCACGCCACACCACTTCTCGTATAAAGTACTTGGAAACTCCAAAATAAAAGGGTCGAAATACCAACCTGCGCAATTTTTTAAGCAGAATATATTCTGACATTGCTCCCTTTAATTTCTCAAAGCATAGGGATTTGGTTATGGTACCAGAACATGCGGTATACTGGATATATGAATAATGTATGAAGGTGGTTATCCACGTCTATTCCATCGTGTTCCGTGATAATTTTAAATTATGCACCTCGAGTTATATAATGGTAAGATTACATTTGGCTTAAAGTATATCACGTTTCGGGATTCAACCAGAACTTTGGCATATGTTAAAAATTCTCGTCGCAATCTTGTATTCAAAGTGCATTATGCTTCATGAAACAAGCAGACGCTATCCCAAGGAAAAAAAATAGACACTGCATTGTTTCTAGTAGCTTGAGAGAATGAAAGTGTAGGAGGTATATAGCTGTTTAAAATAATAAGCCTGCTGTGCAAAATACATCGGGACTGGGGAAACAATCAGAGTAGAGAACTGCATTTCTAAAGAGGAATCTAAAGTCAAGTGTGCTATACTTCTGGAGATAACCAAACATAGAGAGTTAATATCTAAATCATTGACCCAAGCTGAGACACACATTGTGTGGGTGATCTCATAGTCATGAGTAAATGAACCCTTTGGACCAGAATCATTTAGTCGAATTTCCTCACTGTCTTAGCTACGAAACTCATACGATTTAGCTTGATCACTTCTCGGCAGTTTACGCGTTTAGATGGGCATTTTTAGGGAGTTGAACAGGCTTTGTGCTCGCGGAGATCTTGTTACTAGTTGAAAGAGAGGCATTTATTTTCAAAAGATAGGGGAGTCGATCACAGGGCTATTCATCTGGCTGCTATTTTACATTTCTGTTCTTTCTTTCCGAACACCACTTTATCGGGACTGATTTCATCACAGGGGCGGTGTATTTGCTACTGGGGGACTTGTAGAGCTACGATAGAGCACCGAGACGAGACTACCCTTGGCTTGGGGTATGCCTTATCTTTATTGTTTGTCGAGGGCAAAATTCGCTCATCTTATCGAAACCTTCATGGATGGTTTCGTTTCGTGTCCTCTAAGACTCACCCGGGAAATGTACAATGAGGCCACCCACCGGTCTTCTCAGGCAAAGTCAAGTAACAAAGTATTACACAGTGTTCTAGTTGGGGATCTTCCACCTCTTACTTTGCGTACCAGCAACTTGAGGGTTAGCTGAGCATATGATCCTACTTATCTATTAAAAGTGAATATTGTATGTTGACTTGTAGGATAGTGATAACTGTATATGAGAAAGCCTATGGAAACCTCGTATAAAGAATTATACGCCATACTCAGGTCCCATCTCTTAAAAAAGCTTGAACTGCATACTTGGTGTATCGCTTTGAGCGAAATCACAAGCCATCTTAGAGTCGTGTAACCTATTCACAGCGAATAATCAACCCCCTTTTTATCTCTCTAATGCCGAAGGCACTTACAGCGTAAACCCAATCCAGATCCACATCACCGACCACGATGTCACCATGCAGTCTATCATTTCTATAAAGCGCTTGATCAAAACAACAGGCTGACGAGCAAAAGTGCTTCACCAACCACATAGAGAAAGCCAACATAACACCTACATCCCCAATAACCTCCAACCACAACCAAAACCCATAGGGCACATGCATTAAACCCGACCCAACTTGAGTCCAACAGATTTCAGTACCAGCCTAGACGAGTCATGTATTACATCATGGTACTCTATAAACGCGTTTGCAAATATATCAAAAACCCATCCCGTGATACAGCCAGCCATGCATGCATGCAAAGGCAGCCAAAATCCCCACCAGAACATCATCACCTCGACGCCGACCTCAAGCACAGAGCAAAAACATCTCTCTCCGGTCTTGATATCCAAGCACCACACATGGCGAATCCACGTCCCAATTTGAAAAAAGCAGCTGGACAAGGAGGACCAACAAAAGAAGAAGAAGAAAAAGAAAAAGAGGCTCGCATGGAAAAAGCAAAGATAGGTAAGGTGAGGTAAGGCTTAGGTGATGCAGCGTGGATCTTAGCCCATGCCTTTGCTTTGAGCCACGATGAGGATACGCACGAAAGCTTTTTGGTGTCGGGTGTATGATGGAGGCAAAACTTTGGTGGTGGCTTTTACATCGGGTTGATGGATACATGATGTTCATTAGGTTGACATATGGACTATCAAATAAAAGAGACTTTTATGATGGTTTGTTTTTCCTACCGTGGGAGGAACGGAAGCTACAGAAAAGAAAACGCCCTTTCGATGGGGAAGATGCGTTACTTACTGCAGGTGGTTGTAAAATCAACTTGCTAGGATCTGCTTCTCTATAAGGAAAGAGCGACATACTTAAGAGACGGTCAAGCCATTTAGTATAGGATTACTGATCACGAATGAAAGGCACTTGGGGCGTTTCTTATTACAACTTACTAGCAAAGAGATTGGGTTGTACCAAACAATTTTATGTGATAACGGCAAGTAATAAATAGAAATGAGCTTGGATGTAGTTGACACATGATTGAATGTGATACCTTGAAGTGACCAGTTGGTTAAATTACCTACGTCCAGTCACATCACACAAAGCCGCTCTTGAATTCATTACATTACATTTACACCCCACGTTTCGGATTGAGGCTGAGTTCTGCTTGCATATGCGACTCAGGCGCCTTCTGCACATCACCACTTTTACAACATGGCTGAGAGTCTGGCGCAAGTACTGAAGTGTTGTTCTTCTTTTGCTGGACATCGATGGCCGGGTTGGCGCTGAAAAAGTCTGCCGGCTTGAGATGAACCTGGTAGATTTCTACTGGCCTTTATGGAATTAGTAAAACAGACTTCCCGTACCGAGGCTTTGATTTAAGAGACTGGAACTTACATAACAGGCCAATCTTCAACACGTGGATTGTGCTATGATAGATTTAGTATCCTCTTTCATGAATTTACATAGGGAGAAAAATGCTTACCGTCAAACCAAAAACATTCCAAACTACAACATCCTCGTTTTCCACCTTTTCGTCCCTCTTCACCGCATCCGAGACACCGTCTATCTCTTTTTGACTCTGATTTGTAAACTCACCTCCCGCCCAAAGCTCCCCATCTTTATATTTTGTGACCCAAAGATGATGTTGAGCAAACTGGGCTCGTTTGGCAACGATGCTATCTGGATGTGCGAGCAGAAGTTGAGTGGGTAAGGGTGTGAATTTGTAAGCAACAGGTTTGTGACTGATAGGATTGAATTTGGCTGAGTTGAGAAGTTTGACGGTCAGATTAGTGCTGGGTGATGCGTCGAGGTAGCTGGAGCGGAGAATGGGTGTGGTTCTGACCTTTAATGTTTGTTAGTAGTATTCATTGAGCGAAAGGACACCCTTGAAGAGAGTAGTTTTACCTCGTAACCATTTCCAAAAGGATTTGTTTCCTTTGAAATTGGCATTGGAAGTGATTCTTCCACAGCAACGGTATTCTTATACCCATCTATAGCTGGATCTATTCTGACACAAAACAAATGTTGATGATTTTGAGCTAGTGCACCGGGAGAGACAACGTTGCCCCATGGGCTAGTCTTCCCAACGTCGATGTTGACTACGCTGACTATTCCAGTAGCGCGAGTCTCGATAGTAATTCCACCAGCTTGGTCCAGCTTGTATGCAAATATGTACTCGTAATTGGCTAGTGTGATGATGAACTGAATGACAAGTTCTCGAGATCGGCTAATCACTGCCGTTTGTGCTATTTTGTATGTTAGTACAACGGCAGTCACTCACTCAAGAAAAGGACCGCGCTGCTCACTTCCATAGTTGGTATGCTTCCACCCAATACCGTTGTCTTGCTCATGTAAACATACCACATTCTTACTGACGCTAGCCTTCCCATCTGGTCCAGACATTACCGCATCGAAATATTTGATAACCCCAAGACAATCACAACCTAAGGCAAGGTTGTTAGCGGCACGACCGAGTCCTGCATCACCAAAATCAAAGGCCTGCTTCCGATGAAATGGTGGCCTCGGATCACCGTAGGGTACCGTCATCTCGCTCAAGCTGAGTCTGTAGAGTATACTACGTCCATCGTAGTGCAGATCGTGAAGTGTCGCACCCTCTCGAGGGCTAAAACCGAGGCGAAACCTCCATTTTTGCCATTCTATCAGGCTTCCATTGACTTGGAAAGATGTTCCATCTGGCTGGGTCACATTCAATGGCTTGATGCCAGCGCGAAGTGGTTGTGACATGAGCTCTGGCACATATTCGGCCGAAGAACAGTGATCAAGTATTTTCTTGCTATGAGTTCCGTATGCCAGACCGTCGTCTTTGCCACCAGTAGCTAACTTATCTATTCGAACAATCTGTTTGGTGACCGAATCCATGACCGGAATGATTGGGAGGGGATATGCATAGTAGTTGGATTCGGGATTCCCGGATCGAGTATCACGAGCGAAGCAAAGACCTTGGGTATATCGGACGAAGTTTTCACCGACGTCTGGGCCTCCATATGGCCATGGATCAATCGCAACTATGAAACCTTCCGGAAGATCAAACTGAGCAATAGCTTCCTTGTACATTGGGGACGCAAAACATGCCTCTGCGAAAGCGCCGAATTCGGCACTAGATATTTACGTTAGTGAATCCTCCTATTGATAAACCAACTGGTATGACTTCGAGATTTGAAATTATGGAAGTGTCTAAGCAGCGGCAAATCAGGACCAGAAGGCTGATTGATCAGTGGTATTGTCTTCCTTGGTCTTTGGCAGCGCTCTAGTCGGTAAAAGCGGTTCATCCAAACGTCAGAATTCGGGTGTATAGGAATAAAGACCTACAAAGTCAAGGCAGCCTGGTGTATCTTATCTACAACCCTAAGCTTTGTTTCTTTTCTGGTGACCACATCTACCCATGATTCTGTATACTCATGATTCCTATCCCCTCGGATTACATCGTATTGAATCTTGGCTAGGCGTGCGGGTCGAGATGTCTGAGCTGTTACTTTGCCCGCATGCTCTAACTCAAGAAATTGAGTGAGCTCTGCTTTGGGAGGCTCCTCTAGGGCGATTGACCGAAATATCAGACCAAATTGAGAACCTTGGCAGGTTGTTAGTATAGCTTTGATTGCGCACCGGTCGATTCCGAGTCGATACTAGGAAGGTATCTTGGAAAGACTAACCCCGAGCAGCAAGCAAGACCTCACGAGCGACGTTAACCTCATCAACAGAGAGTGTATCCAGGGGATGGGGAGTATTGGTAGACATGATGAGCTGGTCCTGAGTATAGGAGAAGGGAGGTAGAATGGAGAGAAGAAGGTCACGGTGGCAAAGGAACAGGAGATGTTCTTGATATTGGGATTAGGTTATGGGTAGATAGTGCTTGATTTTAGCGTTCCCGCTCCCCTCCTCCTCCCCATTCTCCTCCACTCTACTCTCGTATCGAATCCCCTGGAGAAAGAAACAAAGCATGATGACATGAATGAACTTCAAATGTGTTGCTTCTTTCCAGCGTAGTAGCTCCAACCTTGAGAGCCCGATCGGGAAAGTCCACGCGACTCCCACGACCCCTCCTCCGCACCAACACTGCAGACTGTATAGTGCAGTAAATCCCCCCACCACCGATAGAGAGATATCAAAAAAACTCTAAATATGTGGGAGTTGGATCATCACCACGCAGAGAGCAGAGCAAACACGGAGATGGCCACGAATAGACAAGCGATCCAGGAATATACCTGCTACTGTACCGTTTCGGAGGCCGTGCCGTTTCTCTTCTGCCAATCACTCCTCCATAAACCAGGAATGAATTAGCCAGCGCCGGAATCTGACCTGATTTTTGGTGGGAGCTTGGCATCAACCCGAAACGCATAACGAAGCTACTATATTTAGTTTCAGTAAGCATTTCACGATGTGCCAAATTAACTTTGCAGACTTCACGGAGCAGGATACCAAACCAGTATTGGTGACATGCGCGTATTCATGTCAAAAGTCACTGACAAGCAGCCGTTGGGGCATTCTAGTGCCTCGAGAAGCGCTTGGCACGTTATATAGCTAGCCTATATAGAACAGAACATAATAAGAGGGTAGACTAGACACACATGGTTTATTAGGGGGTGAGAGAGGTGAGAGAGGTGAGAGAGGTGAGAAATTCAAGCTGCAAAGAATTAAAGGACTACGTGGTGTTGTGCTTGATAATGATGCTTTAAGAGCATAACATTGTCCTCAAAACCAACATCATCATCATCATTACTATCATCATTACCATCATCATTACCAGATATACATTATAAATCATCCATCTTGTTCTATTCTTTCTATAGGTGGTTAATGAATGGTCGCCAGATCAACAGCCACACGCTAGCTCCAGCAGCCCGAATTCTCGAGATGAGATCAGAGGGTAACGCGACGTGGAGTATTGGTACGCCCTGAACCGCGCCAGGTGCATTTGCTGCTCTCTCACCCAGACAGACATGCTGTTTTCTCCAGAACCCTGCGTGTCACCATGCTCCGGATTTAGCTATTGTGTCTGAGGTTGGGCTGGAGTCGTACTCCGTAGATGGATGATTAGCGTTCTGGCGCATCCACCACTGAACTTTATTCGGGCGCCCTGCTCTGCCACGATCTGACCGCTCTGACTATTTTCTGCCTGCCCGCTAACCACAACACACAAAATTCAACTTCATGAAATTTCAACAACCGGCTATTCACTTGCTATTGGATTCCTCCTTTTCTCGGTTCTAGATTATATACCACCGCACTGTGACGATGGATGTCGGTGCTCTACGTGGCCGCATTATTGCGACCCTTGAAGCAGACGCGGATTCTCGACGCCGCGCTGAGCTGGACCTGAAGACCGTGAGTGTCCAAACACGTCCCACCGACTGCTTGACTAATCGTGGTAGGCCGAGGAACACCCAGGATTCACCGATGCGCTGCTTGACATCTTGCAGGCAGAACAGGAGGATCAAGTCCGTTTGTCAAGTAAGTGCCCTGGGACCGCCAGGGGGAAAGTACCCCGCCATCCCTGAACTGACTTTCGTGCAGCTGTGGTCTACTTGAAAAATCGAATCACAAAAGCATGGGCACCAAATGAAGAATCGCAGATCAAGCCGATCCCCGAAGACGAAAAGACGAGATTTCGAGAACGCCTATTGCCGGTTCTAGCCTCCTCCCAACCTCGAGTTCGATCGCAACTCGTCCCGGTGCTGCAGAAAATCCTCCACCACGATTTCCCCGAGAAATGGCCCGGCTTCATAAATATCACCGTCCAGTTACTCAATACCAACGATGCCGCGTCAATTTTTGCAGGGCTACAGTGTCTCCTGGCGATATGTCGTGTATACCGCTTCAAATCCGGGGAGAATCGCCAAGATTTCGATAAGATTGTAGAGGCAACCTTCCCACGATTGTTGACGATTGGACAAGGGTTGGTGGACGATATGAGCGAGGATGCCGGAGAAATGCTACATGTGGTGTTGAAGGCATACAAACATGCAACATTCGTTAGTCATGAAGCCTACACATTTACTTATATGATTCGAGAATGCTGACTTTAATAGTTCGACCTGGCAGTCTCACTGAGAGCACAACCCGTCGTTATTGGGTGGTGCTCGTTGTTTCTCCAAACCGTGGCCAAAGAGGTGCCAGCCACTGCTCTGGTCGAAGATTTGACAGATCGAGAGGCAAATCACTGGTGGAAATCAAAGAAATGGGCTTACTTTAATCTAAATCGCTTATTTGTTCGGTGTGTACAATCTTTTCAAATATTTAAATGGTTTATAGACGGGGAGAATCCTAACAACGGCTACTATTATAGGTACGGGAATCCAACTTCACTACAAAAAGGAAATGGGGAGGATTACACCGAGTTCGCCAAGAACTTCATCGTCAACTTCGCTCCTGAGATCTTGAAGGGCTACCTTCAGCAAATAGAGAAATGGGTGGCAAAGACCACATGGCTCAGCAGACCTTGCCTCTCTTACACCTTGGTGTTCTTGGACGAGTGCGTGAAACCAAAGCAAATGTGGACTCATCTCAAGCCACATCTGGATAGCCTGGTTACCCATTTCATCTTCCCCGTTATGTGTCTATCAGAAGAGGACGTTGAAAAATTCGACTCTGATCCTGAAGAATATCTGCATCACAAGCTGAACTACTACGAAGAGGTTTCCGCCCCTGATATCGCAGCAACTAATTTCCTAGTTACTCTCACAAAGGTGCGACGGAAGAACACATTCACAATCCTGGCCTTTGTAAACACAATTGTCAACGAGTACGAGACGGCAAAGGAAGGAGAGAAAAATCATATTGCAAAGGAAGGCGCTTTACGGATGATTGGAACGCTGTCCAGTGTGATACTCGGCAAGAAGAGCCCAATTGCGGAACAGGTTGAATATTTCTTGGTCCGATACGTTTTCCCAGACTTCCGAAATACTCAAGGCTTCCTCCGGGCTCGCGCTTGTGATACCGTTGAAAAGTTTGAACAGCTGGATTTCAAGGATCCTAACAACCTACTCATCATTTATCGCAACATCCTCGAGTGCATGGCAGACAGTGAGCTACCTGTTCGTGTGGAGGCAGCACTAGCACTCCAGCCACTCATAAGACACGACATAATTCGAGTCAACATGCAACAAAATATTCCCCAGATCATGCAACAGTTATTGAAACTTGCGAATGAGGTTGACGTTGATTCTCTGTCAAACGTGATGGAGGATTTCGTTGAGGTATTCGCAGCAGAATTGACTCCTTTCGCTGTTGCGTTAAGTGAGCAACTGAGAGACACATATCTTAGAATTGTGAGAGAGCTTCTTGAGAAGAACGACAAACGAGATGATGATGAAGGCTATGGTGATTATTTAGATGACAAGAGTATCACTGCTCTAGGTGTCCTACAGACAATTGGTACTCTAATCCTTACCTTGGAAAGTACGCCTGACGTTCTTCTTCACATGGAGTCCATCCTTATGCCGGTTATCAAAGTAACCCTCGAGAATAAGCTTTACGGTAAGCAAAAATACACTTCAATATCCCAAGAATTTTGGCTAACAGAATAGATCTTTACAATGAGGTATTTGAGATCATTGATAGCTGTACCTTTGCTGCCAAATCAATTTCCCCAACAATGTGGCAAGCGTTTGAGTTGATCCATGCCACCTTCAAGGCTGGTGCCGAGCTCTATCTCGAAGATATGCTGCCCGCTCTTGACAACTTTGTGCAATACGGTGCCTCGGAACTTGTAAATCACCCACAATATCTTGATGCCATGTACAGCATGGTTCAGGATATGTTCGTAGATGAAAAGGTTGGCGGTGTTGACAGGATCTGTGCGTGCAAATTGGCCGAGGGTATGATGCTCAGCATTCCAAAACCTCACATTAGCAACCACGTCGTTCAATTCGTAAGTATCACATCCAGTTCCACAAATCATGGCACTAAAAATAATCTAGGTTGGTATGGCGATGCGAACTTTGTCAAACAAAGAAACGAAGGTCAAATCTTATCGCATTCACTTGATGGAGATGGTTATCAACGCTATTTACTACGACCCAGTATGTTCAATTTTTCGATGCGGTGATGTTCAAGTAGCTAATTAAAACAGGTTTTGACTCTCCAATGCTTAGAGGGGAACAACTGGACAAATCAATTCTTCAGTTGGTGGTTCTCGAGTATCGACAGCTTCACGAGAGTTCACGATAAGAAGCTGTCTATAGCAGCTATTGTCTCTCTACTTACTCTAAACTCCGATCAGGTACCAATCAGTGTTCAACAAGGTTGGCCACGGTTGCTACAGGGCATCGTTCGTTTATTCCAAACGCTACCTGCTGCTACCAAGAATCGAGAAGAGGCTTTGAAGGATGATTTCCCATTAGATGGTAGGTCACTATATTGGGACCGTTTATCAGCCTTGAGCAACGCTAATACGTACGAAATAGGCTCTGGTTATGGCGACGATGATGATGATGATGAGTGGGGTGGAGATGACTCTGCCTGGACCGAGGAAGCGGAACCCGAAGACGAGGCAGATGGGAAGGATGAGAGCAGCGCGTATCTTGAATTCCTGAACGAAGAGGTTAGCAGTGAGCTTATATTGCTATAGCCAAGCTAATTTTGTACAGGCACAGAAGTTCCAGAACCTTGAAGACAACGACTCTGATGATGAGCTAGGGGAAGAAAGTCTTCTCGAAACTCCTCTTGATAAGATCGAACCATACCAACTCTTCCGTGGTGCTCTCATGAAGATGCAACAAGAGCAACCTGCACTGTACACGTCTTTGACTACTAGTCTTAGCCCTGAAGAGCAAGGCGTAGTACAGCAAGTGGTCCATGAAGCCGATCGTCTTCAAGGTAAGTCTATTTGCCATTTTCCTCAGCATTTTAACCGATAACTGACCAATGAAGTTGTTGCAACTCAAGCCGTGGATGCTACAGCTAGTTTATAATCACCGTCCCGTTTCAATTCCCCGATACCTCACCTTAGAATGTGAAATCAGCGTTGTGCATTTACCTTGCATATCCATCCACCTGGTGCTTTTCTTATTCTTAAGGCTTTCTCCACCTACCAACCCACTTAAAACCTCACATCAACTCCACCAACAGACAGCCACCATTATTCATCCTCGGATTGGACTATACCAGGCCGAAATACGGAAGACACGAATTTATGATTTACTACTGCACTTATACGTCGCAGCAAAAAAGAGAGCTCGCGAGAATGGATATTGGGCGACCGAATTCCAGCTAGTTAGGGTAGAAAAGAGAATTCTTGCTTTTGGCTATAATGTGTTGTTGAAGACGGTGGTTGCGATATCGATATTGCTGGTTAGATATATAGGCCAATGAATTCCCCTTATTCCCCTTTAACGCCAAAATCTTCTCCGTGCTCATGGAAACGCAGGCTGCTTTGGGCCAGTCCATAAGGATAGATTTGATAATTGTTAGGTCAGCTGATATCCCACACAACATCTGGATCTTTGGTAACAGAAACAAGATAGAGCCAATCAAAGCTGCGTATTGTTCCAACGGGGGTCCCGAAATAGCTCAGGGGTCAACATAAGCGAGGCCATTCAGTGGCGTTGCTCCATAAATCAAGTAGCCGCAGCGGACCGTGAGCCCTGGCATGATGATACGTTGTGTTGGTTTTGCTGACCATGGATCTGTTGGAACCAAGTTCATCGTTTGATTGTTTTTCGCTTTCCTGTACTGGCTCACCAATGATCATCCGGTGCTCTGGCTCAATCTTCTGCTATCAGTAGAATGCTTCGGCGACTATCTCTCCTTGCAAGGTCGCCCCAGAAGTTTTTGTCCAGGCGACAAATACGGTATATTGGACTTGCCGTTGCCCTAACTGTATTCATCGTATTATTTTCGCAACACTCGATAGAACCAACTACTCCGTTGACGTATAGTCACCCGAGTCCATTCCGTATCCAACATCAGTTCAAGAAAGAAAGCAGCGCCTCGAAGCGTATTCGCCTGGATCGCCAGCATCATGTCCGCAAAGCCTTTCTCCACGCTTGGAAAGGATACTCTGATCACGCTTGGATGCATGATGAACTCTCGCCTTTGTCAGGTGAATTCAGAGACCCTTATGTCGGCTGGGCCGCGACACTGGTTGATGGGCTCGACGCACTGTATATCCTAGGCTTTCGTGACGAGTTTAAGCGTGCGCTGAAAGCGCTGAAACATATTGATTTCACAAAGCCCAATGCTGAGCGCGTGCCTGTCTTTGAGACAACAATTCGATATCTTGGGGGCATGCTAGGAGCATATGATATTAGCGGGGGGGAACACCCGATTCTTCTCCAGAAAGCTGACGAGCTCGGAGAATTTCTCTTTCGTTCGTTCAATACATCAAATGGCATACCCGTACCGTATTACTGGTGGGAAAAACCTCACGATGTGTTGGAGGGGGAGAGCAATGTGATAATAGCACAGATAGGTAAGAATTCAACAGTTCAAAATTCAGCTAGCGCAAATATTGATTGACATAGGGTCTCTGTCACTTGAGTTCACTCGACTCGCTCAGCTGACAGGGAAGCGGAAATACTTTGACGGGATATCTAAGATTACAGATTACTTAGACATCGCCCAAAACCGCACCCAAATTCCTGGACTTTGGCCGTCCCAGGTGGATACGCGTGGTCCCTCTTTCGATGGCACGTCCTTCACCTTAGGCGCCTGGGCGGACTCGCTGTACGAATATTTGCCCAAAGTAAGCAATTGAATCAACGCTCCGTGTACTTCACCGGCATATTGACGTAGATAGGAGCATTTGTTGTTGAATGGTCAAACAGATCAGTATCACCGAATGTATCGCAGTGCATTGGAAAGTGCGTCGAAATACCACTTTTTCCGTGCGAAAACGCCGGGTAACAAGATTTTACTCTTTGTCGGCGATCTTCGCAGTAATACGGACGAAGATCCATCTTTAGTTACAGATGTGCAGCACTTAGGATGTTTTGTTGGCGGTATGGTGGGCTTAGGTGCACGAATCAATAATTCCCCCTTGGAACTTAAGACGGCTATTCAGCTGACCGACGGCTGCGTCTGGGCGTATCAGAACACGGCCACGGGAATCATGCCCGAAATTTTCTCCATGCAGAGATGTCCTATTGACGGCTCGTCCTGTGACTGGACCGACGATGATTCCACGCAGCTGGGCAAACAGCACGGATTTACAGAGGTGCGTGACACCAGCTACCAACTACGTCCAGAGGCAATCGAGAGCGTGTTTGTGATGTATCGGATTACGGGAGATCCCATCTGGCAAGAGAAAGGATGGGCCATGTTCCAGGCCATCATCAACCATACCACTACGAAACTTGCGAATGCCCGTATAAATGATGTTACCAACGCGGAAGCGCCTAGGCAGATTGATCAGATGGAAAGTTTCTGGTTGGCGGAGACACTGAAGTATTTCTTCTTGCTGTTCAGCGAGCCGGATGTCGTGAGCCTGGACGAGTTTGTTCTGTTAGTATTCTTGTCCATGCACTTCCCTGCCAATGATAAATCTACGCCATGATCATCAAACTGATTAATGCATAGTAATACTGAGGCACACCCGCTTCGACAACGGGATGACCTTTTCGAATTGTAATACTAAACTCGGAAAACTTGTCTAGAATGGCGGCACCTTTAACATGTATCACTTACTTACCTAACGGTTGCAACAGAAGTGTGCATTGAGCACTCTAATCTGGAGGAGGATATAATTTCATGACCCGTTAGAACATGGGGTAGTGCTCAAAGTCAGGCAGATATAGAATAGGAAATTATCACAAGAGATTTATTCTAGCTGTCAGAAATCAGAGGTTATATCTAGGCAGAGACTAGCCATGTTCTTCGTTATAGACAGACATTCATTAGTAATGCTCAAAAGATATCTCAAGTAGCTTACAATAATGATGGTTTGATACATAAGTATTCATGTGGTCAAGTAATTTTGTTAAAGAAAACCCCAGGATTTTAAAAGATAAAATAGTAGTAGCTACTCAGTTCGCCACCAATGAATAGTTCAGCATATAGGCTCTGTTACTACTGTGACCACTTCGCGATGTACACGTATCAGCTCTGGCTAATAGTTGGCAAAAAAGCCTTAGCATTCTGTGATTGTCGCCAATTCTTCCTATATTTCTTCTTTTACAAAATGCAACCAAAATTGTTCTCCACCAGCCAATCTTCGCATTTTTCTCTGGTGATTCTTTAGCAAGATCATTAGGTAACCTAAAGTACTTTTAGTCTCTTGTAGATTATGGTACCGGACTTCCTCCACAAAGTATCTCCTCGTTTTTCGTCTCCTTAGACGCGTTATATTATTATTGTCTTTGGTTAGTTTGCTCGCCATGGGTGTTGCCTTAACGGGGCCTTGGTGCCGACAACTTGAAGGTTTAACTCTCCTAGAACAATCAATAGTATCCACACAATTGACACATGAATAAGTCATGTTCCCTATTTAAAAAAAAAGATCAATTTTTTTTTGGGAGGGGGGGATTTTGAGCAATAGCAATTGAGGTATCCATATGTTATATTTATCTAGAAACAAGTTCCTTCAATTTAAGTACTACACTCTAGAGGCATGGGGGAAGGTATAGAACAATTATGTCAGAAGTTTTGAACATACTTCCTCTATTAAGTGCTTCTTCATCGCCGTCTGAAGTATCGTGAGGTGATGAAAATCCAGTATTAACATGTTTCTGTAGAACATGCTCAACTGTATATATTTTTTAATCACCATAGTGCTGATACATACGACCATAGACTGAGGAGAATTGGGCATCCCGTCCGCTCTGCCATACACAAGCCTCAGATCGGTAGACTAGTAGTTGGGTGGGTGACCACCAGCGAATCCCTACTGTTGTATGTTTTATTTTGACCCTTTTTTTTTATTTGGCTAATACCGTTAACGACTCATCCACATCGGTAAGAAGTTTACTTGAATAATAGGTAGTTTAAATAAATATCACTGCTGTGATTGTATTGATTGTATTGATCGTTGTGACAATTTTGCTCTTTATGGGGTTTGGTCTTGGTCATCAGAGATGCCGCAAGCGGTTTGAATAGTTGCGCTTTATGTTTTTAAAACATGAAAATGACACCTGCAACATTTAGATCACCCAGTCTCAATCGCAATTCATCTCGGCCATTGACCACGCAAGCACCGTTGCTTCTGAACGTCGTACAACGTTACAACAATATGAAATCCAAAGATCAAATTCAGGCAAGTAGTAAATATAATCAGGGCTAGTGATAGCATATAAGTTCAAGTTGCTGCAGATTCGCAATCATGCGATCTATAGAGCCCAGACCTGCTGGGGCAAGACGCCTTCGATTCGTTCCATCATTGGGTCGATCATTTCCGTGTACGTAATATATCAGGATATTAACCTCTGCCGATGAACACGATTCCAGTTGAGTTTACCCAGAGTAACTCGTCTGTAAATTAAAGCCCTCCGCGTTTCTGTCTCAGGATAAGCTTTTCTAATCCCTGTAGGATTTCCGGAGTGCAGTTCGTTGATCTTCAGGTACCGAAATCTGCTTTTCACTTCACCAGAAACGACATGGCGAAAAAGCTCTGATTTGCTTTCCTATCATTGTGTAACTTAGCAGCTAATTTACCAAAACGCCATAGATATTATGCATTCGCAGCATCTTCCGGCTAGTGGGAAGGCTTTCGCTACAGCGATGAGCTGCTTGTTGCTTATTATTATGCTGGTACCTTCGACCCGGTGTCCCACCAGCCTGTCGCGATTATAAGCTAGTATTGAGCAATATCAATCTCCCGGAAAATAGATCCCTGCTGCAGAGATCTGCCGTGTGGGGAATGCTGCGTCTTTGACAGTTGCATGTGACTATAATTGGAGAATTTTGCCAAGTGATATCTTGCGGTATATGGAAATCTTTCCGCGATGGGAAGGATTCCTGATGGCCTATCCGGCTTTTGCTTCTAAATCTCAGCCATCTCCATAAATATTACAAACACTAGCATCTTGCATTTCTAGAGTTTTCTGCAGCAAAAAAATGCAGTTCACTCTCTTGTTAGCATGTGCCTATGCTAGCAGAGCATTGGCTGCCAATTTCACTCTGGGGCAGAAGTTTCAGATTATCTTGAATAGCATTCCAGATCTTGCTGCTGGTCCATTGACCCCCAACGCAGTCGTTTTCGACGTAGATGCAATCGATACCCCGATAGAAACGATTGCCGGCTTGAAAGCAGCTGGTAGAATAGTAGTCTGTTACTTTAGTGCAGGCACATACGAAGAATGGAGGGTAGATGCGCCAAAGTTCCAAGCCTTGGACCTTGGGAAAGCACTTCCAGAGTGGCCGGATGAGAAATGGCTGAGGACTTCGAGCCCCAGTGTGAGGACTGTCATGACCAATCGAATAATTGCGGCTTCACAGAAGGGGTGCGATGCTATTGATCCAGATAATACAGGTACGCGGATTGTGTTCTGACACATCATTATGGTATGAAGATTTATAAGTTTCAGCTTGTGCTAATATGTGCTTCAGACGGTTGGGTGTGTTGCTTCAATTTTCTATACTTTCCTGGGGTAGATTCTGGGGCTTTGGAGGCCGAACTCCAGCTGCTTTAAGAGCCAAAAGAACTCTGACTTTTTCTAGCAAAACGATAATGGACTAGTAGGTGCCATTCCTCATATGAGTTCAAATCCCGACACCTATTCCATGGGGATTCTATTGAGCTTTATTCATAGAGGCGTAACTTCAACAGTTCGAAGTATAAAACATGAACCCCAGAACATTTCATATAGACAAAAGCGCATCAAGATGACAGACAAGCTAATCAAAATTAAATCAATTAGAATCTTCAAAAGTCTGATACTGTGGACTACATCAAATTCCTTTCGAAGACGGCAGCACAATATGGGATGAAGATTGGTCTCAAGAATTCGTTAGCAATAATTCCGGATGTGCTAAGTGTTGTTGACTTTGCTGTCAACGAACAATGTTCTGTTTTTCTCGAATGCGATGTATATGACCTTTTTACCAAAGCCGGAAAGCCAACTTTTCACATAGAATATCCTAATGGGTAAGTAGGTGAAGCAGCGAAGACTGATCGCTAATTGAGACTGCGGAGTGGCATCTATCATTAGACATTTCCACTGCTTCTATACATATGTTTCATTATATGCCTCTGAAAAGAATTTTTAAGAACTCTTACAGGAAATTGTCTTCTACAATACTAATCTGTCGGCAGAATACCCAATGTGAGCATCGGAGACCGGACAACCATCTGCACAGGTGGTGGAAAGGGGCAGCTGAGTACCGTCATTAAAAATAAGTCTTTGGACGGATGGGTGCAGTATTGTGATGGGTCAATAGCAGAAACACACACCACTGCTGGTATCCCAAATCCACATTATACGCCGAAGCCAACCACCTCGCGGCCATCATCTACCACGAAACCTACATTCACAACCAAGCCACCTACTACCACAAAAACTACCAGTTCCACATCAAAACCGACCACAACTAGTAACCCGGGAGGAGGAAATGGGTGTATATCAAAACACTGGGATCAATGTGGTGGAACCGACTGGAAGGGTTGCACTGTTTGCGCGGTAATATTTGAACCATTTTTTTTTCTTTTTAGTCATTCTGCATTTGTTCTTCTTTTACTAATGCAGATATCTAGGCTGGTTTTACGTGCAAGGGAGTATCACCACCTTGGTACTATCAATGCCTATGAAAAATGCGGCGCTCCCTGTCCGTGGTCGAAAACCGACTGTGGGTTTCACCAGCTGTTGAACTATATAATACTTGAATGCTTGTCGTTCAATATTTCATGCTTCTTTTCCAAACTTTTTTGTCCTGTTGAAAAGAAGCATTAAAACTTTTACATGTATTCATGTCCAGGCCACTGTGATACTTTTGTCCCCATTCACAAAGAAATTATGAGATAAGCCGATACATATTAGCTAAGGCCTTTTCATGCTACTATAGAGTCCCCGAAATTGACCTTGTCTTCTTAGCTTGCCATGCTTTAACCATGTACCCAAGAACTATTAGATGTCCCTTGTTCGGATTTTAGTGATACATCTCCCGAGTTCTAGCTCAATACATCGTTGAATCGAGTTGATCAGAGAAAAAGCTATTGCACGTAAATCATAAACCCATTTAGCTACTCAGCTGACATCTATCTGTGGTATATCTAGGTTTCTATGATTGCATAAAATTCACCTTTCTAGGTGGTAGATTTCGAATATGAGGGTACTGGCCTACTACACGTAGTGATACCTTCTGTTCATGGCCGCCTTATAACCATGAGCTCTCTGACGTATCAAGTCCATTTTCTTAAAACCATATTGATAGCGAAAAGTTGGGCAATAGAATCTCAGTCAGACCAGAAACTGCCCCTGTATATTTTGAGGCACCGTGAGTTTATTTTTGCTTACATGTTTAGGTTTTGAGCGCAGTCGTGGATATACTATGCTGATAACAATAAGTTCTACGCAGCCTGTCCGGTCTCTGTTCTCAAAACGCAGAGTCTGCCTTATTCTCCGTACTATTATATTACATCTGTAAACAAGGAGCTTGAAACAGCTTCTATATTCATTTATTGAGCTTTTAGGTATCAATAAGGTACTATCTAATATTTCATTACTAGTATGAAATTCGCTGAAACAAATCTTCAAATCTCTTCCTGATCCCACCCTCGGACAGAATCGAACATCCCTTCGCGTCAGATAGATACATTTCAGGGGTTATGGTTCATGCACTGTGTCTTCCTATACCGAGTTCCCTAGTATTATCACCCACACTCTCAGTCAGACACAACCTCACTTTTAGAACTCCTGAGTATCATATCTCTGCTTTGTAAGTTCTGCCCAGACAAATCACGCAGGCACACTTGACAATATACGCCCAAAGCTGCGGGGAAAGTTCATTTATTAAATAAAGACATGCGAAGCTGACTGCAGACCTGACATTGCATGTTGGGGTAATGTCTCTTACCTACCAGGGAAGATGAGGATTGGATATATTACGATGATGAGAAGTATATGTCTGCTAGTTTTGTGGAGCTTACAGCGCTTGACCAATATACAGTGTCTGGACTTTTAGGCAACCAAGGCTAAGGACTAGGGAAGAGGTTGTGGAGATCGTGCTGAGTAATATACGATATAGTGCTGGTAAGATGACAGCATCATATCGCCGAGTAGATTTACGACCCCGAGTAAGCCCCCGCAAACGAGTTCCGCCGAGAAATCTGTTTCCGTAATCAAATTGTTTATGACTAGGGATAATAGATCTATCTACGAGGCAAATGATAATGATTCACTAATCAGTAAGAAAGGCAACTTCTATAATCTTGGGAACAAACTAGAAATTAAGCCTTGCAGATTTGCAGACAGTTATGCTTTTCAAAGATTGCAATATTCTCGGTGTCTGAAAAAAGGCTAGAGGTACCAAAGTTTGAGAACATTGGCACAGCTCACGAGGATTGAGCTCTTGAGGGTTAATGGCTTTGTTATTTTGCTATCGAGAGTGATGCAATTGACAAACTAAATGATATAAGTAGTTTTTTGTAAAGTTTCATCAAAGATTATGGGAATTTGGAATCTAAGGGAAGCCCCCACAAAGGTTGCAATGCGCCAATATACGTTTATCCATTATCATGGGAAATTTTCAAAAAGGCTATTCAGTTAAATATCATCCAGTCTATTTCTGTTCTGGTAAGTTTAAGCCTCCTGCCATCAAAAATCACTATAGAAATTCTCATCAAATTTGCTTTATACATAGCTTTGTGGTCAATGCACCAGATAACTCGCGTTCCAGACTGTAACGAATCCAGCTTAGATTTGGAAAAGAAAACGGTCTTGGAAATAGAGCCGATACGATAATATGGTTTACTTGAAATAATCTACTTAATTTACTTATTACTAAGGCTAGATTTGATCTTTTGATCGAAAGAGTTAGTGCACTGTATATATGACTGCTTGAAAGTGGACATCCCCATCCAATGAGGTGTAAAGATTTGTACGACTTATATGTATAAAGTAGTGTTCTTTAAAACTTCTAAATTTATAGCTTTATGACGTTGAGACATTTTTACAGTAGGTTTTACTGATATTAGATATCTATGTAGATGGAATACTTCTCGTATATTCAAGACTTAGAAGTTGGTCAGCAGCGAAACTTTTTCCCGTCTTTCCCAGAGGCACAAAGAATAGGCATTATTTATCCGGGAGGGATGCCTTCCTTATTTTAAGAATCTGTATTTATGAATAGCAAGGAACTACAAGAGATCTAGAAGTCTGCATGATGACAGTCATCCTCTTTTATATTAGCTCTTTGGATCACAGCCAGGGTCAATCAAGTGGAGAGTCTAACACGTCGACGGCAAATCAGACCTACTTCTATATTTCGATCTCCCCATAAGACCAGAACCAGAACCAGAACTTTCAAGACTTATGAGTAGACAACTGATGATTCTGGACTTCAAATACGATTTATAGCGAATCTGTGGTCATACGGTTTCTCAGCCACAAATTAGCCCAGAGGCTATATTGTGATTACCAGTAACTTCAAGCTTTCTGTAACTTGGCAGTACGTAAACATATAAAGGCACAAATTACATATGTGCTTCTTATACATATATTTAAGGGATCTATGATTGGATTAGATACATGCTTAAATCCTATCGGATCTGCATAAGGCTGTGACCAAGTTTGTCGCTCAAAGCCCATTTAGAAACGTTGCAGGCATATTTTTATTGTGGTTTGCTGCCTTGATCTTTCCTGATCTATGGTTAAGTCCGGATAAAGTACACATGGTTAGCGGCTGGAACAAATCATCTAATTCGTTGGAGATTAGAACCACGTTTTCACGAGACACAAGCATGGCGTTACGTATGCCAACTCTCGCATCATCCATTATTATCTTTTAACGCAAAATGCGACTTGCACTTTGGAATTTATCTAGAGTTCATTGTTTTCTAAGATCATTCCTACAATAGTTCTATAACAATATACAGCATGCATGATAGCCTTCAACTTAATGTACCCGTTCATAATATTGCCTGTTTTCTTTTCAATGATTATCAAATGGTTATTAATCAAAGTGTTCTCGAGGCTGGTTATTGTGCTTCTAAGGCGTTGGGAAGGCGTTTGTTATCCCCGCACAAGATGTTACACTAGCCAACCTCACGGGCTACATACGGGCGGCGGGCAAGTTGTGGAAGATACTGCTTTTTCGATTTGATCTTATGAAGGGAGGTAAGAATACCAAGGATCTCGCCAGAAAAAAGTCGTTTGGTTACAAAAAAGTTCTAGCTGTGACTTTCTCAGAATATTAGAAGGAGGGTGGGCTTTATTCAAGCTTCCAAAGCTTCTGCTTAGAAGTTCCTCGAAAGCTCAACTTATTTTATTTAGCCTTGTGGAGCACTGCATACATTGATTTCGGGCGTCACAAGTAGCGCTTGCATTATATTGGTTGCCTCGTGGTAGGGATGATTTGATGCCTTAAGGCCTAACTTGGAACGATAAAATTCATGGTGGTAGGGCAGTTCAATGGTAACAGCCCGCAGTATAAATACTGGAAATTTGGCGTGGCCATATCTTGTAGAGCGACAGGCACACAAGTGAGAAACAGTCTTGATGACCAGAAATTGCATTTGGGCTGATGCATTCTTTTTGCAATCATTCGTAGAAATTCGTCACTAAGAAGTTCTCGGTTAGAAATATGTTTAGTTAAAAGTCAATAGTCTAGCAGATCTATATTCCATTGCAGTATTTCGACTTAAATTGCGTGGCGAATTCAGCTGGTGAATCACTGTCCATGATTGTTTAAAGTAACGTTCTTTTACTCTCATGTGTGCTACAATTACCTGAACATACTCAGTAGGCTCGCAACTTATTAGATAACTCTGTAACACATTCAAATGGTTTTGCGTATTGCGCATAACTCTAACGCTTTATAGAACACTTTCGACTGGAATAAATCGCGGCTTATAAAGTTCCAGGTAATCTCTGAGCCACCAATACTGGTATTTTTGATACATGATACAGAGAGTAATGAACCGTATTCTCTATCTGTTGATTATCAAAACCTAAGATTGTCTAATGTCTAGATCAGGAGAATCAGTTACCGCGGGTTTCCTGCTTAGTGGCTACATAAACTATTAAGGATAGGGATATTACCAAATGAAAATAGTCTGAAAATAGATTCACGTGGCTTCAATAGTCGTTCCTATTCTGATGTTGATTTAGAAGAGAGGCTGTTAAGGATTTTGTTCTCAACTAAGGCAAATAATTATAGATTCTGAACATTCTGCGTGAATGATTTTGGATATAATATACGAGCCATAAAAGCTGAGCAACTGGCGAGAGGCGCAAAAAGAATTATGTTATTTTCGTTTAGATTGCAGAAGACTCAGCTTATTGATGAGTATCTAGAGTACTAATATTCGCGAAACATTTATCAGTACTGTGAACAGCTAGAGAAAGATGAATGGAAACATCTGATAAGTTGATATGATCAAATGCTACGACCACTTTATATTCATAGGTGGGTCCTTGGATGCTATTGTAAGGATTGTTACAATGCATCTATGGTGTGAAAGAGTCTAACACAACGGAAGTCTACTCTCAGATGCCGCTTAAGCTTTTTTGAACTTGGATATAAGACTTTACAAGGCGACTAGAACCATGATAATTTAACACCATGGCTACGATGCATTTCACGGTTTGAGGTCCCTACTCACTGCACTTTTTATAACTCCAGGTTATGTTGTTGTGACATAAATATGAAGAGGGGTTGGTTTGCATTGATCGTTTTCATGTCGTCAGAGCGTACCTATTAGAGTGTATTTATTTGGACTACTATTGAGCTTGTCTTCAAAAATTCCTCATTGCTCGTAGAAAGGACCATAGCTAAAACTAGAGATCTAAACACTAAGCAGAAGGACGGTCAAGATGTAATTCATATCCGAGATGTCTAAAAGTGGCACAATGCTGAATTAACATACTTAGTCTTCTTAGAAGGTCTGTAATTTGACTATACAATACATTTAAATACACGTATAGCTTTCATAAGGCAAATCTGCACATATGCGGCACCAAATTTCATACCCTATTACAACTTTACAATTCAGCCACTTGGCCTGTTAGAGGCAACTGAGCCACGATCTGCTTACATTGGAGATGGCTGTTTTATCTTTCTTGATCCCCAAAATATAACAAATGTCGAGTTGTTCTCAATGGAAATCAAGAGAGAATTTGTAGAGCTCAATCCGCAACCACTCGGAAGACCAAAGACCAAACATATTAAAATTATAATTGAGACTCACGCATATCTCTCAAGACTCATGATATTACAGAACAGGCCCAAAGATAAAACTCGTTGTTACCAAATTCATCGAATGCAAGCCATCAGTTTCACCCGTAGTGTTTTCGATCTACCCACGCCACAGGGATGCATCAGATCATTAGGCAAACTATCTCTCACTCCCTCGTCTTATCTCCTAATTTCCTACAATAGCACCCCTTCATTCCTTTCCATCAGTAATCGGGCGACAAAAATTACCAATCACCTCAATTTCAAAATCCAACACCGGGTCATCTTATAATGGCGACTCGGGATGGCTGTTGTATAAGAATTACGACCATATTTATTCACCGAGGAACTCGGTCTAGATGTCAGCTGTATCCAGCTGACCAGATATGTGAGTTTTTGGATGAGGCTGAATATTACAATCGTGGGCTTGGTTGCCCTAATTCCTATCAAACATGAGGAAGAAGCTAAGGATCGTAAACACATTCCCCGCCGCCCAAACTTCTCCTGCATGACATAGCCCCTTGGTTTGTGTGCTCTCGGGAATGAGACTTTCCGTCTTGTTGTTCCATCGCTCAGCTCATTGTGTGGAAGCCTTCCGAAACAGGTGAAAAGCCTTAGGCCGGGCTCTAAACATCGATAAGCTTACGGTATGGGTTGTGTGCAAGTCAAGAGCTCAGATCCACGCATACATGATGTCCAGTCTCTAGAATGACTCGCTAGCGTAATATTATAAGAAATATCACCATGAGCACAACTCACCTTGAAAACCGTTAAAATTAACTATCCCACGTGCCGCAAAGATAACTCCGCGCATTTCAGCCGCACACTCGCAAATAAGCCTGCACAGTTTACGCCTAGCAGGAATATCGCGTTAGAACAGGCTACCATGTATCCCGAGCATAGTCGTAGGGGTAGCGAAACCGCTGGGCATGATTAAACGTCACACAGCGCAGAGGGCATGACCTGAAAACCTTCAGAAGTAATAATTCTGGCGAAATTTACTTAATCATCAGAAGGCACTCATAAAGAAATAGAATCAGTTTGGACTATATCAAAAACAAACTGCATTAATTGGGGTATCTATATCTAAATTATTCTTTAAAAGGAATAGGCGGCAATTCTTTTGATAAAGGATTCGTCTGGGGTTGTGACCGTTTACTATCTCCACCCCAATCTGAATTTGATGGTTCTTCTGCGAGACGTACAAAATTATCCCCCTGCTTTGTACTGAGCATTATGCTTTCATTCCCCGACTGTCCACTTCTGTCGTGGGATAACCAGCGCTTATGGACAGCGTCCCTGGTTGACTTCGTTACTTTAGAGCCCCATGAGGTATTAGTGACAGTGCTCTTGAAGAAACTTGCTCCCCCAAAGACTTTCGGGAACAGTCTCACGAGCCCAGCTCGCATCGCCGGCATGCATGCACAAAAGACTGCGGATGTCGTTTCCAGAGTAGACCAGAATATTGTTGGGATATTGTCCCATGTAGGATCTGCAGTTAACCCAAAATTCTTCAGACTATAAATTCTAATAATCCCAATAACAGTGGCACTAAATATGCTTATTAGCGTTTGGCTTGTAGACATGAAGCGCTTACTTACAAGCTTCCTACGCCAAACATGAGGTATAACTGGTTCATCTTTCGCGGTGCAATTTGCAGACTGCGTAGTTCTCTAATTGGGAGAGCGATGATTATAAGGTCTTGAACGATATTCATTGATGCGTTAGCCCATGCAACAGCGTTGTAATTGAGACATTTTCCTGGTGAGTCTAAACGCCAAGCACGAGATATTGGTGCGCATTGAAAAACTCCCACCAAAGTAAAAGTAGCAATGGATACAAACACAAGGCCCATGATAGAATAGCAAGCTATTCTGAATGATTTGCGAGGAAAGACATTCAGGTAAAAGAAGAGCAGGGAGATCTTCACGGAGCCTATTGTCATCACGTAAAGAGCTTGTGTTATGTAGACTACCAGAGTTAGCGCTAATCTTCGATTTTATATCTTAATCGTAGGGTCTTACACCAATATAGAAGCTTCGGAACTACGTCAAAGTCGGTATCCCAAATATGTTCACCAAAACCGTTGTTCTCGACTATCGGGTGTATCAGCACATGGATGGATTAAGCTGTTCCGGTAGACTTACATAGAACACCAAAGTAAGTGAAGACGGCAGCAAGAACCTGGAAGTATATGTCAGCTATGTAATTCAGGAAGAAGGACCATATGAGAGGCGATTAAACCTACTATCGTAAGTAATATAAAGGCATCGTCCATTCTAAATCGTTGATGTAGGAGCCATCGGACCAAAAAGCGTATAAGAACCGAACCATTTGTGATCGTGGCGCAAACGTAGGTCATAATGCGAAGCATCTGGTTCTTTGATTCCGAAGGGCGTTCACAAATGACTGCGATGAACCTTGATGTATCTGCAGAGATTCGTCAACCAAGTAACTCATCGTGTTTATGGAGTAGGGAACTGACCCAAGGTCTCCCGAAGTGTACAATTCGTGTACAAACATGATGATGTTATATCGACTAGTCGTTTACTTTTGCATTGGCAGGTAACGTCAGTGAGGCTGCAGCCTACTATAGGAATTTTCTCAAAGAGACATCCGGACTGGAACATTTTAGCATCGCCGTCGCATTACTTCAGATAAATTTGGTACTCACCCCGCATTTCGGCATCAAACTCAACTGTTGCGCTGCAAAAGTGATGTTTGACACGGCGGTGACACAGCCCAGCAGCGAGACAAACCCGCATAAGACAAATTGCAATCGCATTCTTGCAGTAGATTTTCTCGCAAGACTCTATCTTGAAATCGGGTTATATATGGCAGGCGATTTATGATAGTAAAATCATGTCGCAATCCTATACCAGAGTATGAGCCTAAGGACCGAGCCGTAGGGAGGGTCGTTGAGATACTTAAAACTAAAACCTTTCCAGTTTTGCGTCACTTGGTTCATTCTAGTAGCGAACTGTGGATAATCTTACTGTGGATACCTGCTTCTGTGATATCGTTACAAGCCGTTCCGCGTGAATGGGATACACCTTTCACTTCTTGTTTAACTCCTTCCATCAGGTATGGGATGATCGGCTTGCCCTGCACCCTCTTTTACCGTGTTTTACGGCTACAGTGATAGGGCTACTCCAGAGGTTTCGTGGAATTCACCGACAAACTGACATTTTCGGCTGCGAAACTGTAGCTGTCCCGGCAGATGTATCAAGAGCGTGTACATAACTATCAGTTCATATTATCCCGATGCACTCGCACGGTCCCTAAATTCCACGTTTAGACCCCTCTTCCTCAATTGCGGTGGCCAAAGTCAGCCACAATTGTAAGCGTAGGTCACACTTTATCGTCTACATTTCCAAACTTGGATCTGTTTGACGAACTACTTCAGACTTTCTAGTGTTTTAGCGTGGTCAAGCTTTATGCCGGATACACTAGTATGCAGCCTCTATTCACCAGTAGCCTCGGTTACCGGAGAGAGCACCGAAGTACACCCGGGATAGTACATGTGATCCTAGATGTGAAGTCGATGTCCATGTATTAAGGATGAGGAATTGGTAAAAGCCTTCGAGATTGATAGGTTTTGTTACATTCAATTTAATGTGACCTAATTGAACGTCGTTGTTATTCAAGGCGTACAACAATGCAAACTTGCATAAATCTAGGACATGTCCTTCCCCTTCATGGAGGCTGTACTGTTTCATCTAGTCCAAGCTCTCCCCTCAAACGTGCAGAAAAGAATCAGTTGGCAAGCAGGGTTCATTATGTCATAATAGCTCCGATTTCTGATATCCCACAAGAAGATCTCAGATGATCTGGCTTCCATTGCTCTCCTAGATATGGCGAAAAACTAGCAATCGTAATGTTTTAATATTTAACGTAGATCCATGAGACATTGAGAGTATTCTCTCGACTTCCACGCTTTCCCCGAGAAATTGAGAAGGCAAACTCGAAGTACTATGTTTGTGCTAGTACGCAGGTAAAGTGAAATCATTATGCAATGAGGGTACAAAGCGCAAGCCACGACAAAACCCCTTATCTTGGACCTCCGAGCTTTACGGGAGTGTCAGATTTTGCCATTGGACGCCCCATGTGTAAGAAGGCTTTTACATCTTCTATGTTCTCGAGAAATGGTCGAGCGCTTAAGCAGGACTTCAATTCGTCTATAACCCGGAGGAGTACACTATCTGAGTGTCTCCCCGAGCACCAACCTCTCTCTGTTCTTTAGCTAGGTTTTGTAATTCGCGGGGAAATAGGAACTCGCAATAGCCCACAAAATCTTCCGGATTGGCGCACGGTACAAACTCTATTTATTTTACACTAGTATGCATGCATATACAGTGGATTAACTTGTTCCGAACTCGAGGTCATGGCGGCTGCTTCTATACCAGGATAGGAAAGTCCTTAAATTGCTTATCCTCACTCACAACACAGATTAAGTTTACCAGGGCCAAAGTAGACCTTTGGCATACTCATCTTGAATTAGAAATTATAATTTGAATTATGCGGGGAAGGTAGGTGCACATTATTTTTGGGTCTTGAGTTGGGGCTGGGGCCAGAACAGTTGGAGAGGGGGGGAAAGAGGAGAAGAATTTTAACATATATAAAGTCCTGTCCATTGTGATGTTTCTTTCTCCAGTAGCGACAACTGCACGGTTGAAGTTCTCGTCACATTCTTTAAAGCTCTCTTTTCGCATTCCACTCAATTGTTCTTGTTCGCGTCCACTTAATTAAAGCGGTACCCTTTACCAGAAGTACTTTTCGAACAGAACTATATTTGAGATGGTTTCTCCTACTGCACTGCTCGCTCTCTGCGTGGCAGTATGTTCAGCAGCCTCGATTCCTGCAAAGGATGTTCAAGAAGAAAAGAGAGGTGAGTTTCTTGTTTTGCCATATAGATTTAATGCTAAGACAATGGGTAGCTGTCACAGTCACAGACAGTGATATGGCAAAATTCGTACTGTATTCTCAGTACTCAGCCGCATCCTAGTAAGCGCATCCATTCCGTTGACTAACAAGCTCTTTAATTCCATACGGGGTATTTTTGTACCAAGCTCTTTTCATCTCACTAACACCGCTTCTCAGCTGCAATGTCGGCGCCGCAGGACCACTCACGTGCGCCTCAAACGCTTGCCCACTAGTTGAAGCTGCCAAAGCAACGAGCACGGCCGAATTCTTGTAAGTATTACGGAGTACACGTCCAGGACTCAGTTAGTGCGTTTCAATTTGTCCGAATGCTGACAACTTATATTTAGGGATCCTATTTCGGATACTGCCGGTCTGGTGGCAGTGGATACCACCAATAAGCTCATTGTGGTATCTTTCCGTGGTTCCAACTCCATCCGCAATTACCTCACAGACATCCTGTTCGTCACGGTTCCTTGTGAGTTTGGGACTGGATGTATGGCCCATGCTGGGTTCCTTGCTTCGTGGGCGATCGTTAAGAAGCCCACCACCGACGCAGTGAAAGCCGCAACCGCCGCAAACCCGGGATTCAAGGTAGTCGTCACTGGCCACTCATTGGGAGGTGCGATAGCTACTCTTGCCGGAGCAAGTCTGAGAAAGTCTGGCTTCCCTTGCGACATTGCAACCTTTGGTTCCCCACGTGTAAGTCTCAATCCCCCTCGATATTGTAATATCTGAAGCAATGGCTCACATCAAGTTCAGGTTGGCAATGACGTGTTTGCCAATTTCGTGACTGCACAAGCTGGTTCAGAGTTCCGCATCACGCATTTGAACGACCCAGTACCAAAGCTTCCACCTATCCTGCTCGGCTTCAGACACGTTAGCCCAGAGTACTGGCTGTCAACTGGAACTGCCAGCACATCCGTATACACACCGGCCGATGTGAAGGTTTGCGAAGGTACCGCTAGCGTAAAGTGTAATGCTGGCACTCTATCTCTCGATATCAACGCACACCTTACCTATCTTGGTCCCATCCAAGCTTGCTCGGCCAACCCTATCCAGTTTAGAGATACGGTAATGGATGAGCGATACAAAAACGTGCTCATGTTCACGAAACTCGATGTCGAGTATGCAGCTGCTCTAGTTGATGGATCAGTTCCAAGTGTATAAATACCCCAAACTTAATCAATAAATGATAAATGATAAATAAAGCTATAAATATATAAGTGTGAATTTTGCCTAAGATATCTTCTCCATAAATCTATAGTGCTAAGAAGGAAGTATTGAAGAACGTCCACCACTAGTGATTTCACTAGTTTATCCTAAAACTGCGCATCTAGCACCAGAGGTGCTTAGTTCATAAATAAAATATCTCTACACAGTGTAGTTAGTTTGATCAATGTGTATAGAAGAACTATATACTTTTCCTATTTATATACATATACTATATACCGATTTTGATATACCCGTATAAATAGCTCTGCATCCAGGCAAATATGGGTATGACTGAATAGGTCCCATACATGCCATGCCATCTCTGCAGTGCCAACTGATCCTCGCGCCAACCATTTCTCTATCCCATGAACTTACTCTACTCGCTAACCCTATACAGAAGAGCCGTGAGTATAGCATACCATGCTCCAGCATTGCCGACAATCACTCAACGCGCTTCGCAGAACGTCTCGAGCCTTTGGAAGGTACATAAAGAAACCTGGCCGCGCCATAAGTGACATTGCTCCAAACGCTCATATTCTGCGATCCTCAAGAATCTGGCAGCTTGGAATTTGGTAGTCCATGTCTCAACTTGAGCTTCCTACATCACTTCTCTAATATGCTCGCTAGGGATTGCTAGTTCTTACTCAAATGAGGATAAATCTCTAGTAGCCCATCTCCTGAGTAAATACTAGTAGGAGGCTTATGCAACTCGATTTATTTTCATGTAAGTGAGATGATCATGGATAGGGATTCAGTTTCCGAGGCCGGAGCTGGACTCTTGATCTAGGTGTCTACGAGGGAGCTGGGAGACTTGACATGTAATATCGCAATGGCAAGTGAAACGCCGTGTGTGGTGGTGTTTACTTTGCGGATGTTCGGAGAGATTTGAGGCTATTGACTCACTTTACTCTGGTCACAAATCCTCGCGATCTGAGTTAGAAATTTACTAGATATTACTTTGCTATAGATCCTAAATAAAGCGCATGACTAGCTCTTGATAAGTTTATGGTGAAATTCGTTAATCATAGCTGCTTAGGTTAAAGGAACTAAGTACAGTAGAGATCAAAGAAAGGAAGAATTAGGTTCCAATTAAGAAACATATTTAGTTAACTATTTGAAGCAGGAAATATTGTTCCTGCACCCAAATAAACGTATTTGTGCGCACATTCCGAATACAGCTTGACCCTAACTGTGTAACCCTAGCTGTTTAACGCTACTTGTGCCTAATGATGGTGTTCTTTCTCGTAGATCGCAGTCTTTTAGATGACTGAAGGAGATGTGCGGCATTTTAAAAAAAACATCATATCCAAATGAGAGGAAAAGTTACACTACTAATAATACTTAAAAGTATGCAGACATTTACAATGATAATAATATACCGTAGTAAATTGCAGTAGCTAGCAAAAAGTCCAGACAGTGTGTGGTCCGAGGCTTAAATGGCGTGCGCCTCAGCATCTGAAGAACTCAATTTACTTGTCCTAGGCTCAAACGTATGATTTAGAAGGCAACATTCAACATGCTTAGAACAGAGTGGGCTAAAGCATGGTACGGCGGATACTACAGGGTAGCCACTCTACAGCTATCGTCCTGGCTCGTATATCCTTTTCCAATATGGGTTGATATCGTGGTGTAGATACTGGCCACTATTAGTGTTGATTGGTCTACTTGGCCACCTCAGAGTTCAAGTTCCCAAATTTTCAGTGTGCGCGTCATCTTCCGTGTCTGAATGATCATCGATAGTGTTCTGCGTTTGCCATGTTGCCGATCTGGTTGTTCCGATGGTGGTTGCCGAGGCAGAAGACTCCATGGTCGACGAGCGCGTTATCTGCCGCTCTGCTTCGGCAGCATTAGAAAATTGACCTTTAGCACTGTCCCACTTGAGACCTCTACCAGCCCTCGCAATGCAACAGGCAACAAACAGGATTCTCTCCTTTCGTTGTGCGGTCATAGAAGCTCTTTCTTGATACTTTTCTTCTTCGTCGACCTTAGTAGAAAACCATGTATCTGGAAAATAATGATCTGCATACAGTATACCACGGAGGATGTAGTCTTCCGGAAGTGGTCGAGCTTCATCTTTTACTGGGACTGGAAATACACCATTCTGGACCTTATCCAGATCCACACCAGCGACGAGTGTATTAAGCATGACTGTAAGTTTTTCGAAAGGATAATCAGCTTCAAGTAAATCCATCGCCTCAGCATGTTGTGACATTCTCAGCATGAAAACAAGATCACAATGAATAAATGGAAGCACATTAGGATCACCTAAACGATCGAGCACTATTTCTAGTGTTGCGTTGCGTAGTCGTTGCGCATGCTTGAAGGATGTCATCCACTTTGATAGCTCGTTAGCTGAAGCTCCGCGGTTCGTGATTTCCATATCCTCGTCCTCTGGCGAAATCGCCTTCATCAATGGATTTTCTTTTGATGCGAACCCGAGACTGGCAACACAATTTGTGATAGAAATATAGTAGCCTTGTTCCATGAACTTGCGTGTCACCCTTCCTATTTGCCCATCAAGCAAACTGAGAAATTCCTGTACGGCAGGCTCATATCGTTCTATCTCTCTATTCGTGAATAGAACACCGTGAGCTTTTACGAAGGCTGTATCAAGAGGAGGTAATCGAAACTGTCCTTGACCATTCTCCGAAGTTAAAACGGGTTCAAAGAGCGTAAGAATCGATTCTCTGGCAGAGCTGAATGGCACCACGACGCAGAGAGCTTTGGCGTAGTAGAAGAGTTGCTGTAAAGCGTTCGGCCGAGCCAAAATAGCAAGGTGATGATACAACCGGCCGGTTGTAGGAGCTTTGTCCGAAGCTTTAGAGTACCAATGCCTAGCGACACCTGTCCAAACCTCACGATCTCTCTGGTCATCGTCTTCTATCGCCATCCGATAGCGGCCGAGGTCACCAAGACACTCTATCCATGTATCCTCAAAGGCAGGAACTGTCTCGAAAAGTAAAGCCATCTATTTTTTTTTAAAACAAGATTCAGCTAACTTCACTCAGATTTACTTACCATTGAATACGCAAGGTAAATGAACGCTAACATATGATCCCTCGAAGCTGGAAGGCGATGGCGTAGCAGTTCGAGGAAAGAACTGAGGAGTCATGTCAGCGCGGTCCAAACATGATCTCAAGTTTTCCCCCACATCCGTTACATTTTGCTGCTAGAATCTAGCTTCTCAACAGGCTTGAATTTTCAACTTACTGGATCCCATGCCTCCACATTCTCGCTGGCATAGCGTATTTTGAGGCGAGGCGACGCAACGCATGACTTGCTGATGGGTGCTGTGACGCCAAAAAGAAGTCATGGTGCTCATGAAGTAATGTTCTATGTAGTGCAATGAGTGCCTGTGGGTGAAAATTGTAGAGTTAGTCCGCTGAATACTTACGAAAATCGGTCGAAGAATCAAGTTCTAAGAATCATGTGCTCTCGAGGAACACATGTATACATGTGTTCCTAAATGCAAATGATTCATATCACCACACGAAGAGGTTAATTCCTCTAAAGCATCGTACCTGCCACTGTTCATTATTCAGCTTTTGGGCCCCATCAGTCTGAGCGACTGCGGCTTGCTTGTTATCAACCTCTATACACTTTGCTTCTACCATTACGAGTCCCGCGTAAATACCCTTGACCTCAGCTACGAGCTGCTCCTGAGATATCGGTCTAGTTTCTGGCTGCTTTATGATATCATATGTCTCCTCACTCCCAGCCCCAAGGGGTTCATCAAAAGATGGTGTTTTATGACCAAGAATTACAGGGGCTTGATATGCTGGAGTACTTTGTTGGCGTGGATTGGTTGGAGAAACTTGGGCGTGTCCCGGTTTTCGAAACTTCATTGTTCGAGACTTGTTAGCTTGGTAGGATGCCACATTTGCACTATCATATGAAGATCGAGGAACTGCAACATCATTTTCAGCACTCCACAACTGTTTCTTTGGCGCCTTGGGGCGCTGTGTATCATAATGCCCGTGTATCTCCGGATCAGAGTTTCTCTGCAGATGACCTGACGTTTGAGCCTTCGATCTTCGTGGAGATTCCTCATCCGACTCTCTATCTCCAAATGGGCTCCTTGATCCCACTGATGCTACTGCAGCTCGTTTTCTCGGCTGTTCGTCATTGTTCTCCCCAACATCTTCCATTTTTATATCTTCCGTCTTATTGATGTTGAGAGCTTGCAAACTAACGCCTGATACTGAGTGTGTTGGTTGGTGAGGTCGTTTCGCCATTGGTGGTGGTTCTGGCTTGGGGGTCGCCGCTGCATAATAAGATGGCTTTCTATGTGATTGCGAGTCGGTGTTTGTCCTGGAGAGATGTTAGCAACAGGCGTCGTTACACTCCCGAGGGCACACGAAGGCAGCAGCCTCCGCAGTCCAAGCTAAGGGGGCAAGAAGTAATGACAAAGCTCCGGCAGCCTTGGGGTAACAAGAGAATGGCAAATCACCTCTTCTGTGCTGACTCAGCCTCATACTTGGAGCGGAATGACCGCAACTCCTCTTCCGTGCCATTTGGCAGTTTCTCCTTATGTTCTTGGAGGGCATGTTCAAATAGCTGATCGCGCGATTGGAACGGCCGCCGGTCCGCACAGTAGACGCACGCGAAGGCCGGGGTTGTTTTGTGGTTCCTTCTTTGGTGCCGGATCCAACTATCGTGTAGTCCTGACTGCTGCTGTTGCGACATAACTTGGGGTGAGAGTCAGTACGTGTGGGCGCATGGCTTCGAGATAGATATATTGGGAGCCTTACGGGGAAAGCGACCACGGCGACGACGTGGGGCATGAGACCGCGATTGATTGGAATTGTGGAGTTGAATAATTGACTTTAATATAGCAACAGCAACGGGACAGAACTCGGTGTTTAGAGGCTTATGTCGTCTCTCTGCATGTACGCATTGATGCAGGTGTTTTTGGTTTGTGAGGGAAGTGTCAGGGAACCAAGGGAATGAGGGAGGCTCAACCGCTCTTATTTATTAGGACTCACTAGAGAGTAGTGGTTCGCATTTTGGCAACCCATACGGGAAGAGCCTCAAAACCAGAGGGCTGCCTGCTGCAATAACCCCCCCAACCGAGCCTGCTAACCCCCTAGCCCTGTTCTATTATTCGGTCTAAGCAACAATGAACTAGTTGAAAGCAGGGCTGGCCTTATTAGCGGTTCGTTCGGTGAGCGTATAGAATATACTTTCAGGGCACACTATTCAGGTCAGGCTGTCTACGGCGGCGGCGGGCTTCTCTTCCTTCCAGCACAGCATAGCACAGCACACAGTAAGGAGCAGCAGCATCCCTTGGAAAGGAATGACACACGCCATCACCCGACAGTGTGTTGGAGAAGCCTATGTAAAAGGAAGCAAATCCTCTCATGGCTCCCCTAGGGCTGAAATACAGAGTCATCTGAAGCTAGTTGTGTGTGTTTTCGTCAGACAGGCTAGAGACGTAGCCCAGTTCATGCCAAATGTACAGTACAGTGGAACTAATAAGCACGAGATGCCAATGAGCCTGATCACAATCGGCGACGATTGTACTAACCTAGAGAGTAGTACCAAGAGGAAAATAGAATAAGTCGGGCAACAGTGGTTCGGTGCAGAGACCTCTTTTTGGACCCCACTGATATATCAAGTGAGTCGCCACTACGATGCGACCGAACGATTTAGATCTTTGATATATCCTCTCCATTGCTGTAGTTCCATAGCCTCGTCCCTACTATAAAATTGACTTCTCTACGCGCCAGCAAATCTCCTTGTTTCCAGCTCACAAGGACTTGCGGTCTACACCAAACTTCTCGTGAAGACATCAGCTGGCCGCTCCGGCCAGCCTCTCAACGACCCCAGCGCGACGACATTGTTTCACCGATTGTTACAGTAATTAAAGGACATGATACTCCTGCCACCTGGATAATAGGCTCAGCAGAAGTATCACAATATTGAGTCACCGAACACCCTTCTCCAGCTCCACTGGGACCTACTGTCTTTCAATATGTCCTGATGGGTCTTTCAATATTTCCTGATGGGTTGCATTCGAAGGGCCACGATAGTCGGGATGGATAATCCCTAGTTACAGACATGAAGAGGGGGACGAGGGGGATTATGCATTGCTTGGTAGAAGAGTTTCATCCCACGATCCAGGAAATCCCCCATGAATACTACCGAAGGATGTTCACGTGTCCAATAGATTGCTGAACACTCTACTCCAGCGCTGCAAACTCTTGATAGAACACCATTGGAACACCATTAAAACTAAATATGGGACGGTCCGACCCTTCGGTGTGAATCAGAACGCCAGCAGCACATCTCAAGGGAGACAAAGATTCACACGATGGTCGCAAAGACATGGATACCCCCAGGTCAGGTACCACAGCGGTGATTTACGTCGGTGATGAGGTTTGCGTAATTATAGAGATTTGGCTCATTTGCTGCTCATTATGTCGACTGTAATATTCAACAATCTTCGTAGGATTCTAACTGTCCTCAAAGGCAAAGCTCCCGACATCCGCACGGAAATACGCTTCCAATCACAACGAGCCAAAAGCTTAGGCCATACTTGAGGTTCATGCGCGCGGTCTTAGGAGTTCCGAAGGACGTGGCATGGTCGCATCTATCGATGTGAATCTTTTCTCAGATTGCCCTACAAACGTACCGTTGCGATGTTCCAATCCATGGAGCTAAATCATCTCCCATTACATCAAGCTTGTAGTTGTCAAATGTACCTAATACATCGAACCGTGCTCCAACCACCAAAAATAAACAAATTTACGATAATGCCCAATGCTTTGACAGCAAATAAGACATGTACGAACGACATTCGCAGGAGCATGATAGCCAGCCAAAGATGAGGCGTCCAGGTGTTCACCAGGTTTGGGCGTGAAAAAATCTGCAAGCTGGACTATGTATGTGCAGCAGTGCACACCGCAACGACATACGGGAAGGCTTTGGGCATCTATCCAAGTCAACGGCTGACTTTCCACAACTTCTCGGGTTTTAAAGTGCCCAGGATTCTTCCAAATACCGTCAGCTTGTGCATATTGGGTAAACACGGATTCAAGCTTCCCTCCACCCCAATGGTCTCGATGTTCACTTCAGTTAGAGATTCCTAGGGAAACTGAGACTCCCAAAGCTGCTCGTAAATCCTGTTGCATGGACATGATTCAAGAAATTGGGGATTATGGATCTCCACTGTGGGTTATTATTTGGATAATATTGTGGAACCCATACATAAATACTGCTTATACAGCAGAGGGGCACAGGCCTTTGAAAAACAGGGCTGACAGTCCAATTGGAAACCAAATACTGGCTACTGTGGCTATTGATATCACTGGTCCAAGCTTACATTTTAAAGTGCCCTCCAGGCTTCTGGCTGTGTATCTTACGTTTTCAAGGCGAAGTTTTGATGCCGAAGTGATTCGAATCAAGGATCGATGTACGGACGCACGACGAAATAGGCCGAAAAGAGTTAATGCTATTGCTCTTCAGTTAGGGGTCTGCTTTCCACCTATGTTTGCGGAGTAAGCAGATACGCAGTCCCTAACAAGTCACTCTTTCCCATTTTTGCTAGACTGTATCCATGTAGGTTTACTGCATCCTTCCTGAGTTCTGCTCTCAACCCCTCAGAATATCTTGCCGCCCTTAAGGTTTCAATTCGAAACGGAATCGAATTGGCTCCCAGAGTCGGGAATATTCCTTTCCATATCTGCATTCAAAACCAGAGCTTACAATTAGCGAAATTCCGTTCTCAAATTTCCAGAATTAATGCTTTCACTTCAAGTGAGGGTATTGAAAAGCAGCGATTTACTTATTTCAATTTCCAGAAGTACTACTACATAAAACTTTCATAACCTCGTTGTTTCTTCCATTTGGTCGTAAACCACTCACTTGTTTGTATTTGTTGATAGAATTCAAGTGAAATCAAGCTCCTAGAGTATCTTAGATAGAGTAATTATGGCTTCTCACTGTTTTGAGGCAAGAAGCTCCAATAATGGAGCTGAAATCGACAGTCTCCATATCTGTTTCTAGTCTCTTGATGAAGTAAAGGCTTTCAGCCTGGAATAAGACCCATTTCATCGCTTACATACTTACATTGTGTTTCCAGATTTTTGCATGGTGTTTTCGTTTTTACTGCTACACGTCTTCTGGGAGTACAAGAATCATTCTGCAGGCTTTCATTGAACATATTTCATATCTATCCTTTCACACACCATGCATTGCCAATCTACTAAACTTTCATACCCGTCGCACACTTGCATATCTTGGTAGCAAACGATTTCCTGGTACAGCATACGGATAAGCCGTCGGTTACCCTACTGCCGCGTAGTTTAGTCGACATTTGCCAACGAGGCAATTCACTTCTTCTCCCTATCAGCATTGATTAGATTCGTCTGCCTAGTGGGCAATTCGTAAGCCAGGTAAACTGCTTGTTTTCGATCACCCGATTCCCGCGGTCAGGTGACACACCACCATGTGATGGTGCTGAAACAGCAGATCATCTCGGGCTGGCCCGTCCGAGATGCATTTGTCGGGACCGAACGATACTTTCATCAAGAGGCATAAATTTTCTAGTCTGCAAGCGCAGATAGAATTCGAATGATAGTTGGAATGCTGATTGCGAGATCGACTGTTGCCACGCGCAGTGTGGCTATGCTACACGAGCATACGCATCTGTAAAAGGTTGTTCAATGCCTTTGAATCAAGGCGATGGCAATATTTGATGCCAACATGACGCGTCCTTTGATTCCAGATCTCGAACTAAGTGTTCCAAGTCTCGAATATGTAATGTATTGGTCACTATGTGTTTCGCGGATATGGTGTTAGGAATTGCCAAGACAAGAATCAGGGGCGAATTCTCGCTTAATTTATAGACGATTTTTTCAGCTCTGTTGTCTCTCAGCTACACCCTTCAGGTGGCTGCCATAAGAACAAATTATGTGCGCGACATGCGATATTATAGGGCAGTTTACGCTAATTACACGCTCAGCATACTTGTTCCTTCGTCTCCAGCACGGACTAAATCTTTACTATACAAAATTAGGACCTAATTTTGATTAGGTGAGAACCAGTCGTCATACCCGGATCTGATGAACTACACAGAGCGTACGGTACTAGCAGAGGGTTGTATTCGTATCGGTTTCAGGTGGCGGCAAGTCAGCAGCTTCACTTACAAGACAAACCTTACCGGAAATTCGGTACTATTTCAAGATCTGGACTTGGTGTATCTCATTCGCCCGAAATCAAATACGGGGTTTACATTGCACACAAAACACCCAGGCTAACCATGCTTGTTCCAAATACCGACAGCTTACGCAAAGGAGCCTCCTCTCCGGGCACCAAATCTCTGGTCTCTTTGCCTTAACTTCGAAGGCGATTCTATTGCCTATCATCTGCTTGGTTTTCTTCAAACCTCATCTTACTTTCAGCTCATTCGGTGAGATATTCGCCTTAATTATCTTACCTGGTTATATCTGGTGGCTCGAAGGTTTCCTAGACAGCTTGACCTGGCACCAAATGGCCCGAATAGAACGTTTCGATCGGAAGTTTCACCAGAGCATCTGCAGGCCTCATGGTAAGGTCTGGTTGCCTCGTAGATGTTGACTCCCAGGTGACCATGGAACAAATTATACTCGGTGAGTTGACAGCGAACAGAATATAAGCTCGATCATATATATCCATCTGAGTGGCTTTTCGCTTGCTACAGCTCACAGCCTTATGTTCTATGTATGCCTGACATCACAACATCTACTGGATGGAAGATTCTCGAAAGGAGAACCTCCCTTAGCCTCACGGGGTATCAGACTTGGAAGGTACAACCTTGTACTCATACTAAGCTGCTGTGCGATGCGGGGATATGATATTTCGGGGACCTAACGGTATACTTCTGCTAATCAGCGGAGGACGATTTGAATTCCCAAAACTCATTGGTTTGAAGTTGCAGCCTCCTGGCTAGAAGTGTTTTTACAGGTCCACTGGAAATGCCAACGAGCCTTGTTATTGCCGGAGCCAAGTATATTCGCAGTGCAGAGCTTCCCTTTTCTTGTGCAAATCTATTTACACCCTATCATTAAGTCTTGACGTACAATGTGTGGAACGTTGAGCTAGCCATCTCATGACCAACCAAAATATTGCATAGCGAAGCGTTAAAACTTTTAATACCGTCCTCCATTTCCACATTACAAGTGGGTATTTGTCAAGGACCTGGACTCACGATGAAAGCGGAGGAGAGGTTCCTGTGCGTAAAACGTGTGTAAAGGTTCTTGTTTTGGTAAAGTCTAGGGAAGGAAGCTCTCCGTACGGGAGAGGTCCAAGTATGCTAGCTAATGAGGATGTGTGCCTCAGGCCACAACAGTATTACATGGATTCAATCTTTTTGAACAACACCAGCACCAATACTCAAGCAAGCTGGTTACAATTTTTTTTCTTCACTACCTAACGTTTGATATCTGGTGATGTTGGTAGGGGTGACACTGCATATACGCCATCATACCACACCCAACCTAATGTATTTCCGTACACACAAGATATGTAGATTGCCACATGTAAATTCCCGAAAAGCTTTTCATTCAGGTGGCGCTATGAGTCACGCGAACCTTTTGTATTCCCACCCCCTTACTTTGAGTGAGGGAGTTGGAACCAACGAAAGGGAGAGTGTGTGAGCTGCTCGGAAGAAGAGTGAGCCATATCCTAACACCGTAACATGGAAAGCCGAAACAAGTCTTGTGACTTGGGGAGCAGTAATATAGGTTCTTGCTCAATATTTACAGTGTGTTTGTAACTTCAGTTTTCCAAGGAGAAGCACGTCAAGTGTTTCATAAGATTCATTCATAGACTAAACTAATTACAATGGCTGATTAATTTGTTGACCGTTATTCGCTCCCCAAAAGGTAGACGCGAAACATTGAAGTATCAAAGTCGATTTTCAGTCACATGTTTTCTGGTAAATACCCATGGCATGTAGCAAAGAATTTGGAATACGCATACAACTAGTAGCTGGTAAAGTATAGGATGAATCATGTAAGAATACAGCGGAGTGCTTTTGAGGCTCTTTGATATCGTCAAGTGTGCCATGAAAAGATATTCGGACATGGATTTATGATTGATCTGTAGGCGTGTGCCAGCCCCCACCACCGCTCGCCTCACGTCTTCTACCGACAAGTCAATATCAACACCACCTTACATCCAACATGGAAGAAGAGGAGCGGAAGCTGTGGGGGGTTATGCATTGTTTCATTGCTCCAATACAGGAAACAGAGGTGAGGCTGGACATTATATTTACTAAAATACATGAAAGTTTTCGGAATTTCACAAAATCGTAGTGGGCGAATTGACGGGCTGGAAGCCTTGAATAACCAGACTGTCAAGGAGTCCACTGAACTTGTCTCGACTTCCCATTGAATTTACCGCGGAGACATGAATCTTTGTTTTCTTTTTTCGAAGCTCAACTTCAACATCGCATCATACTTTTTCGTTTCAATATGTGCTTATCTATATGACACCTGTCAGGGCATATTTTGCTTTTTCTTCAGCCTCACCAATGATCAGGGCTCCAATAGAATCATGAAACTCCCTGATTTGGATAGTTTCCCCGAGTACATATTGAAGGCGTTTTGACGTTTTGATAGCAGAGAACGTGCTGTCTGTGGAGCCTTGTATTGAGTAGATAAATCCGCCGCCTGGAAATCAAAGGTGCATTGCATAACAGCAATATTTATTGAAATAAAACATAGCTGTAACTTCAACTTGTAATTTCAACTGCTTTTAAATTGATAGTTCGCCGTCGTTTAATTTTGCCAGTCTAATATATCTGCGTCAGATGTTTTAAAGCTCATAAGCTTCTATCCACCTTTAAACGATACAAAGTTGGAACCTCTTTAACTAGAATGATTGCCCATTTAACTTTATCAAACTGAATTAACCAATGGCGCATGAGCATAGCGAATGTGGGGGTAGTGTGAACATGCGTGGCTGATCTTAACTCCATCGTCCTCGTGGGTTGCTTCGAATGTTACCTCTTCCTCTTAGGCATGCCACAATCCTTCGCAACAATCCACGAAGACTAGTGCTTATCTTGAAATTGCCCGCGGTCCATCATGTATTCCACTTCAACCATGACAAGATCAAGCGAAACACATATGGGAAGACAAGTTGTGCCAATGGAGTTCGTGCAGTAACAAAATCTTCATCTGGTTTTGCTATTGCTCCACATGCGGTTGGTGTGAGATACCAGATATCATACACAAACCACTTCATCAATGAAGAATTTTTAAATTGCTTCAAAGGTTGCAATTCATAGAAAGATAGTGCAATCCCGTCTGACCAGCCCTTGTGGAGTCATTGCCAAATGTTTGAGCACTTAATTTGTCAGATCAATCAACATCGTTAGTCATGTACTTATTAGTCTGGTTGCCTTGCACAGAATCTCGCGAATAGCAAAAATACGGGAACTGACAATTTCTATGCGAGCGTCTTTCTCTCTATCCATTACTCAGCCGCGATATCGGTGCGGGATTATCTCTCCTCAAAATTTCCACTCAATCGAAAAGGCCAATAGAACGCGCAAGGAGAACTTTGCCGCATATTGCTTTCGAAAGGCTTAATATACCTTCAAGGTTTGTGTTTAATGAGAGCAGCTTTTGTACCGCGCGGCACAAATGAAAAGTGTGGCGCCATCAGTGGCTGTGTACTCATATTAAATTTAGATACGATATGCGACGAGAGGTGAAAAATTGAGTTGAACTTGATCACGAATTCCAAGAAAGGAGCACTTGTAAGGTCGAAGATTGTTATTTTCCCACTGAGATTTGATGTTCTACCAATATCCAAGCAAGCTGGATACTTTTACGGGTATGCAGCCATCATAGACTGACAAGCTGAACGATATTCGCCCCCGAGTATCCAGTTGCTTAGATCGATAATCTCGGCTTGAAATGGAGTTCAATTGCACCGAGCTGCTTATTTGACGTCTGTGTTACTTTGCACTGATAAAATGCTGGCACAGATGCGATTCTATAACTTCCTGAGTAACAATATCTGACCTCACATGCCACAAAACCTTCAAGACCTCGATACCAATATTTGAGCTCGGCCCGTCTACATATGGCCACTTCAGCTCCTCAAATAAAGCCGATTGGAACCGACATAGTACGGGAAAATTGGCAATATTGTGGACAGTGAATTCATATTTTGGTGTCATTAAATGACTTCGTATTCGTATATTCTCTTCGTTGGCCATGAGCTCTCACCTTTTCCTAACCAGACCGTTATGGCGAGCAACCGGCCTCATTGATATTGGACCAGAATTGAACCGAAATGTGTTGCTGCCTTGCGGTGGCCAAAACTGGAATTTGGCGAGCTCGGCAACATTGGTTGGAGTATATTGATGCAATAGAATGAGAGCTAGAAAGCCACAGGAGTAGAGGTAATCAACATCCTGACCACGAAAGCCATACCACCCGAGACTGAGTTCATTCTCTCTTTCAGGGTTTCAATTGGAAGATAGTTTCGCTCTGTGTGAGTCAAATGATATATGTGGAACCTATTCTATACAGGTTGATGAGCATAGACAACACAACAAGCCAAGCTATCATGGTTTATCCTCGTTTTAATAGCCCTCTTAAAAAAGCCACCCTACCTTTAACATCACCCAATCACTGCTTTATCTATTGCATCATGAATGTATAGGGTACTTTCGTTGTTTCTTCACATGAGGCGGCTACATGGTAGGTACGCGGGCGGCAACACAATACCTCCAACTGTGAACAGCGCGTGAAAAGGATGAATCTTCATATTACTCTACGCCCGTGTTTGCCAAGTGTCCAAAATAATGTTCCTTGTAATAGATCAGTCAGGCGGATTTATTTTCTGTCATGAGATTCCAAATTTCTGTGGAGGCGTCTGTCGAAGCTCGATGGATTTGATCAACACGAATAAGCACAGATCCATTATTATTCTACGTTTTGTTATTGCTCCAATAACCTTGCGACAGCTCATGATGGACCAACTCTAACATTCAATCTTGCGAGTGCAACTGCACTACAGCCTTCTGCCCCGTGGTTAGATAGGCTCTCTAAGTAAGGTAGCCTTAATAAAGCCATTCGTTCTTATTTGCTATCCTAAAATGACTTATCATAAAACTGGCACACGTGAACTAATCAAGTGGTCAACCCTCAAAATTTGGTATTGGCGCGCATCAAATCTTTTCCATTGTAGGTTCTAAAGCTTCTCTCAAATATTAAGGTGCTTTAACAATACAACGGTGCATGAACGAGAAGATTAAAACTCTAGAGAGGGTATTACGTGTAAAGTCAGAGAAGGAAAGGCAATACCCGTGACCACGTGACAAAGACATCACTTAAAATATGTGACCGCACCATTTCCCGGCAAAACTTCCCTAAGCACAGAGCAATTACTTAGTGCGATAAAGATATCAATCTATAGTAGTACAACCACATGTGAATTTTCTATCTACTAGAGTCTCACGAATCACCAATGTAACCAGTATGCTGTGCTATTTCGCTACTGCAGGTAGGTGCTACTGCATCTTCACCGTCCTCAACCAAAGATTAGCAATGCTATGAAAATGAATACCCATACACCTCAACATTTCAACCTCTGAGCGTTGAATTTCTACCCAACGAAAGTGTGAATCACAGGGTTTGAATGCTTGCATGCGGCTTTGGCGAGAGGCCTGAGATCCGAAACTTTCCTATCGGTAGCTCAAGGCAGATTTCTACCTAAATCAATACTAGGTGTAATTGAACCACAACAAGAGTTAGCACACATAAGATAAAATGTGATACATACACGTTGGCCGGCTTTTGTGGCACTACATGATCTAGATATGTAAAAGGTGACCATTGCGGTCATACGCATAGTTAGGCAGATTCACGCCTGTTATAATCGGCCCCTATTTACTATCAACGTAACGAGGCAAAAGGAAGACCGAGTAGGATGTGTGGTTGAACAAAGTTTAAAGCCTTAGTGCTCTGCCATATACTATAGAGCAAAATTGTGATATAATTCACCAATGTATCAAGCTTATATGTCTGATGTGTTAAAATGTATATTACCGTGACGCTAAATATAAATAACTTGCTAGCTTGTAGAAGAGGAATACCAGGAATATCTCTTCAGTGGAAGAATAAATCAGAGAATGCAATTCGCGTACAACGATGTTTTTGATTCTGATTTAGCTGCGGCACTTACAATTCCATCACTTGTAGACAAGAGCCTCTAATAGAAAACTGGAGCTCGGAACTTCTGAACAGTGTCCGCACTTCGTAGAAGAAGAAGTTTGTGCAATAATTGCCACTCATCTCTTCCCTCGCTTCTCTACGTTTACATATATGCAAAATTCGGCGAGAGTCTAATACGCGATCTAAACTTGAATATAGCAGGAAAAACAAATACGAAAAGCGGCAATACTGTATGAATCTTTCGTGGCCTGGGATAACATACGTGGCATCGAAGCCGTGTATTGCGAGAATGGATACGCAGCTGTTGGTGGAGATCGAATTTTCTCTGGGTATAGTCATAGCACAATTTTGTTAAAAGATAAACCTCGATGATCCCGCAAGTCACTAGCTTATATGCCCTATATTTCCTAATATCGTCACGATAAGCATTATTTGTTGATACCAATTTTACTAAAGAAGAACGCATCAGATAAAAAGTCTATCTACTGACTTAAACAGCAAGAGATCTCCAAGATACGTCAAAGTAATCTTAGATTGTACAAGATACGATTGCACTTTCATATATACTAAAAGATCAATCGTGGTAGATTCTAAGTAATCTATTCTTAAAATGGGTAACTTTGTAACAGTCATGCTAATGACCCTATCGAGTTTGAAGTCTTACTTCCTAGCCTTTCAGTCCGATCAAATCTCCATGTAGTATCCATACATAAACCCCACACTGACTATGCCGTTCGATTTTGCAATACCGTATTATTATATTCCTTGCTACAGAACCTTTCAAGGCTCACTACCTAGATTTCTCTGTGAAGCATCTCCTAACTGTAACAGATACGCTATAAGGATCTAGACATGAGAGTTTTCCATCACTTTGTTAGACCTAGACTCTTGCTGTCATAGCATAATCTAAGGATTAGTATGTGAGCTAAGGGAGTGAGTTGACTCATTCGAGCCTTTCAATTCTGACTGACCATTTCCAATCCCGCTTCGCATTCATGTTTATTAATATTCACGGCGGTGCTCTAGATGATGGCAATCGATCAGCTCCATAGATAGATCTTCTGGCCTTGATGATTTGTTTAGATTATTAATTTCCTAGCCTGAATTGCCATCAAACTGGAATAGATGTGAGAAAACCGCAGTTATTACAATTTGGATCCAAGGAGGTAGTTGATAAGCCATGGAAGGTTGACGTCGTCTCCTCCTCCAAAATCCTGAGATCGAAGAGACAATAGAATTGACTTTTCCTTTTCCGGGTTCAACCAAATAGAAAACCTTTTTCAAGATGCCCCATTGCTCTATATGTCTTATTGAGACGTTTTGGGCCATGTCTGGAATGCGTGGTAAGTAGCAGCTTGCATTGGGCTTTCTACATTCTCTCCAATGTCGACTAGGATGTTTATAGCTTATTTTTCGTGAACGGATCAAGTTTCCGATAAATTATCATATTTGGTAAGGACCCCATGGTCCCATTCAAGATATTGGTAAACTTCCAGGTACATGCTCCTAAGATGGACTCCTTTCCACGGACAGTTTAAATTCTGAACGATATTTAGCGGGATTTTTTTAGTTTCCGAAATTTCGTACGTATCATCCTCAAAAAGGTTGGAATAATTTTATAACGAGTCAAGATTGACGTTAGCTCCACATATAAGAATGTAGATACCTATCTAAATCTAGCAATTGAATGTTTACTATCTCGCAAATGTCTCAATGGCAACGTATTTCCATGGGATTGACTGCCAAATTTTGATGTCAAGCTTTCATTTTATTACCAATTGTTTAAATCTAGAAAAGTAAATGCTATTCTTTCACTTACTGCAGTAGTACCTTCAACTACAAATGCTCGTTTAACTCCACAGAAGAAGCTCAGCCAGGTAGCCCCCACGGTCGGGTCAGACTTTTAATAAATGGATAATCTCATTGCCGAACATCGCTGTGGGGGAATGTAGGTGGAACATGGGGAAGTGATCGTGGGGCTGTCTCTGGGAAGGGGAATAGGAACTGATCATAGAGGCAGGATAATCCCGTAGAAAATCAATTTCTCCTCGTAGAGACGTGCAAAAGAATTAATGGTAGATGGTTCGTGATTGTAAGTTAATTCGAAGCTTAGGCTGGACTGAAATTGAGATGAAATGATATCGCAGGACATGCCTCAAAGCCCGTTAAAGTAGTCAGTCGCTACTCAGATTAAATACTCGTTTAATACTGATTACATCTCTAAAGCTTTTCAATTCTTTATATTGGTCTTTTATTTCACTAATTCATCACTTTGGGTTTTCGGGTTTTCGCTATCCTCAAGAAGATTGTTCGTGATTACGCGCTCATACTTTTCAGCAGCTTGCCGGGGTGAGGGGATGGACTGATTGGTTCGAATGATTGCGAAACAAGTCTAATCCACTTTTCCTCTTTAACATACTGGAACTTTTGTTTATCTTCCCTGTGGTTTTGTGAATGTCAATCTAGTGGTGGTGCTTAGAAGCTAGTTTGTTCATGTGTTCAGCAATGAAACGTCACATTCCGAGATTTCTGTACTCGAGCTGCTTCTATGGATGTCATGATGGTAAGACTTCAACCAGATTGGCTGCATATAGTGTCATCTCTGCTGTAACTCTCCGTTCACCCCACCTTTGGAAGTTGCACCTCATCTCTAGAACGAATAGCAAATTTCTTCTCTTGGGGAGGCAGGTCAATTCTTGACATTTTGTGTTTAATTGGTTGGCACGGTTAAGATGTATATCAATAATGTTACACTGCACAAACCAAGAAAAAATAAAGCTTTGCCATTGGCCGGCAATATTCTTTGTTAGTTTTCTAAATGCTTGCTTTACCTTTTCATTGGAGATGAAGATACTGAGCTCTTTATCTCGATCTGCAAAGATCATGTACGAGTTCAGCAGTCTGTGGTATTCGCCAACCGACATAACCCAAGCAGAACACACGATAATTTCTTACTCTACAAAAGGTTACAGTTGATTTGAAGAACCAAAGGCCTCCTTCGAGAAAAGATGAATTCACGCATCCCTGGCCAAGATAGTTCACTCAATGGCGACCCGCAGCTAGCGTTCACAACTGGCCACAATGCAGGAATTGAAGCTCTCCAAGGTCTTGGGGTCCATGATGTAAACAAGAAGCACAAAGAGGGGAAGCAGAATGACTCGGGACCCTCTAATGGAGAGATAAAATATCTTCCAACCGATGAAGAAGCACTGGGGATAGGGAAAGGTATGACTGCCGCTGAGAAAGTTGATAACATGGAGGAAATCGCATTATATGCCATACACGTTGAAGATGATCCCACTCTGAATCCATGGACCGTATGTGCTTTTCAAACAATTTGATATTGCTTATTTTGAAACTTAAATTTTACATTTTTCTGGACTTTCAATGCGTCTTTGGTTTGTTCAAATTTAACATTCGTGTTACTCTAAATCTTCGGGTATTCGAGAGTTGAAATATATAGATACACTTTATAAATTAGAGACTAACTACTACTTCAGTTCCGAATGTGGTTTTTAGGTCTGTGGACAGAAATTATTCTGGCACTACAACTAAACAAGTACAGGTCTTGGTCTATCGTGCTTTTCGTCCGTCCTAGCGACAATCTATCAGTTCAAACCTCAAGGGATAAATCTATCGGCAACCTTTCTCTGCGTAGTCAGCTATGTTCTTGCCCTGGTACTTGAATTCATCCCAAAATGGGGTTTCCTTGGCCGCTGGTTCAATCCGCATCCCTTCAATCACAAAGAACACGCAGCTATCTTAATCATGTCCTCCACAGCCGCAAGGTCAGCCATGGCTGCTGAAATTATAGCAGTCCAAAGACTAGTATGACATGTACCCATATCCGTAACGATATAGCATTATGAAAAAGCACCAGGGATTGCTAATATCATTTTTAGTGGTACACCAAAACTCCCAATGCAGCAGTATGCATCTTTTTGATATTCTCTTCCCAGATTCTAGGATATGGTGTAGCAGGCTTGTTGCGCAAAATACTGGTCTACCCAACAAAGTTTTTTTTCCCGGTTAACCTGCCCATTATGTCTCTGCTGCAAACTCTTCATCGAAAACGCCAGGATACCAAACCTCAATTGAAGGTATTTTACTGGGCATTTTGTCTAATATTTGTTTGGGAAGTAGTCCCTGAATATATGATGCCAGTCCTTACTGCCGTGAATGTATTTTGTCTAGCAAACAGGACCAATTGTAGGTCTTGATAAATATGTTTGATTCAACTGATCATGCTGACTTTGAAAGTGCTGTTTACCTATCTGTTCGGAGGTGGAAATGGTAACGAGGGGCTGGGGTTTTTGTCATTATGTTTTGATTTCCAATATATTGGAAGTGGTGCGCTCTATCTCCCACTTCAGGTCCGTGTATCTTTTTGAAATCATCTTCGATCTTCATACGTTCTTAGACATGACAGCATAAACTAGAAGTTTAAACGCTATCAATCTTAACTGACACTTTATAGACACAAATAAACTCAATGATAGGATACTTTCTTAACATTATTGTTTTTATGGGAATATACTATGGCAATATATGGAGAGCAAGAGACTTTCCATTTCTTTCACAACTTTTGTTCACTCCTGAATCAAATTCGACAGAGTACAAAGTCTTCAATCAAACGAGAATACTGGACGATAAAGGGTTTCTTGATCCAGATAAGCTAGCGGTTGAAGGAGTTCCTTACATGGCAGCGACTTTTGCCTCCTATGTTTTGACTCAGAACCTAGCTATCACGGCCACCATCACACATCTGATTCTTTACAACTGGGATGACCTAAAGGGCTCATGGTCTTTTCTCTCCTTCGAGAATCTCAAAAAGCTACGAAAGCCATCCACTTGGATGTTTTGGAAAGAAAAGCAACGAGATACAGAGGATTTATCGAAGCTGGATCCACATTATGCACTAATGCTCAGATACAAGGACACGCCAGACTGGTGGTACGGTCTTGTATTTGTATCGGCTGCTGCAGTTGGGCTCGTTTGTATATACGAAGCAGACTCTGGGATGCAATGGTGGGCTTTCATAGTCTCTATTTCTCTTGCATCAATTCTTATTCTCTTTATGGGAGCACAAGCAGGGCTTACCGGCTTTCATGTTCCTGTACAGCCAATAATTCAGATGATTGGGGCATATCTAGAGCCAGGAAGCCCTCTCACAAACATGTAAGTGAACTGCTACTCCAAAACAACCTAATCGCCAGTAGTGATTATCAGAAACGATTGATCATCCAAACGTTCTACAAGAGATCTTTACTATCCCATGATTATATTGCTACTGAAATGAAAGCAGGTACTTCACTCTCTTTGGATATAACTCAGTTCAACAAGGTTTACTGCTATTGCAAGATCTGAAGCTTGGCCAATATGCAAAGCTTAGCCCTCGATGCACTTTCTCTATGCAAATGATTGGGACTATCGTCGGCTCAATCTTGAACTACGTGATTGCAATTACCATAACTACAAACCAACGTGAGATTTTGCTCTCTATTGAAGGAACGCATATATGGTCTGGAGCTGTGAGTGTCCCCAAATTTTGAATCGACCACAACATCCAACACACATCATAGGGCTTGCAATCCTTTAATACCCAAGCAGTTACATGGGGCGGACTTGCCAAACACATGTATTCCTGGGGTCGCACCTATCAATGGGTGCCGTTGGGCCTCGTGATTGGCTTTGCGGCACCGTTGCCCATCTACGCTCTGCATCGACTATTTCCCAAAGTAGGCTTCAACTATTTGAACGTTGCTATCATCTCCTGGCACATCGGTTGGCTGGTTACCGGTATCAACTCCGCAGTCATGACATTCCTTCTTGTTGCGTTCTGGTCACAGTTTTACCTGCGCAGATACAAACCTGAATGGTTCTTGAAGTTCAATTACGTGTTGTGTGCGGGACTGGATGGAGGTACTCAAGTTGTCGTTTTTATCATGACATTCTGTTTCTTTGGAGCCAGCGGGAAAAGTGTACCGTTTCCAGAGTACTGGGGGAATAAGAGTGGGAACATTGACTATTGCATGAGGGATCCTGCGAACTAATTAGTTGGGTGGTTGGGTGTTGAAGCGTGAAGAGCGATATATCGTTTATAGCTAGAACCACAAGCTACCCTTACAATTACCCCTTTCTTCAAAGCGAGAAAAGTACCTCTCTGTCGCTTGAGACAGAATTTTTCAAACGCAATTTAGTCACAGTAGGGTTCTTGAGTTTTAATCCCTTTAGAGTCTACATAACAACATGATGTCACACTTCTCAATACTCAAAGGGCAGGCAGGCATAGCTTCCGTGACGTTGATCTATGAGATGAGCTAGCGTCTTTATCCAAAGCTGTACTTTTCCAGCTGACAGCGATCGATATAATGGTAATCATTCAATGAATGGTAGGAGAGTTGTTTTGCTAATATTCATATCGGACCGGCTCGCTCAACTTTATCTCTTCATAACAGAACATTGTTGGTTCAATATTTGATGGGTATTTATCATCTCTCACGTCAACTCTGACAACTTAGTGTCTCTAATCTAAGCAATCGGTGTCTCGAATACCAGTGACACTCCATCATCTCCAGCGGTGATAATTCTATCTCCATCTCCCTGCACAAATCCCAGAACTCCTCCGCCCTCACCCTCTCCCCTGTGACCCTTCCACTCCCTCACGAAACCAGAGTTCGCCAACGCAGTTCCACCTCTTGTGTCCCATCTCCTAACTACACCGTCCATACCACAACTCGTCAACAGATGTGCTCCTCTCTTGTCTTTCACAAACTCCAGCTTGACCACCGAGAACTCCTCGTGTGCTTCTTTGATGTGTCTGCGGACTGCGAAGCGGTGTGCCGTATCTAGGATTGCAATGCTGCCATCCACACTACCAGCAGCCATGAGGGTGAGTGGTGGTGCGGCGAAGGCTATGCTTTCTATACCATCGGATTGAGCTTGGAGATCTGCGAGGATTTGGCCTGATAGTCCAGCGGAAGCTGAAGCAGAAGCGGCTGCTTTTCCTCCAGCTTGCTTTCCGCCCTTACCTTTCGCTGCTGCACCGGCGCCTGCACGGCCTGCTGGGGCAGAACCAGATGCTTCTCCTAGTCTAGGTAAACCAACGACTTTCAACGAGCCGCCAGCTCCACCCACTACCAGAAAAGCGCCTGTTGGGGCAATGGCAACACTGAAAAGACCACCTTCCACTGCGAATCTTTGGTCTATAGACGTAAGTGCAATCACTGATTGTCCGCCATCAGGTAGAAGTCCTGCGGCTGAGGCTTCTCCAAACACATCCCACACGTATAAGCTCCCATCTTCGCTAACTGTAGCCAATAATTTTCCATCTGCAGACCACGATCCAGCCGTACAACTCTCGGTATGTAAGAAATACGACTGAACTATCTGCAACGGCGCATCGGAGTTCGGGTCTACTGTATAGACCCATACGGAGCCATCATTGGCTCCCAAAGCCACCGTGTTCGGAAACGTTGGGTTCGGACAAGGGGACAGCCAGTTTATCTCCTCCACCTCTTGTGCCTCTGCTATAAATTTCCAGTCCTTGGATTTCGCGGTATAGGCTCTCAATTTCCCATCCAAACCACCACTTAACAGAAATTCGCCCTTAGGCAGCGTGAAAGTCAAGGCGTTTATCGAGTCGGTGTGGCCTTCCAACGTGAACAGTTTCTCCAATCCCTTCCTCTCAACTTGTTCCTCTGGGGCGCTCTGGTAACTCCTAGGCAAGACCGGCGACGGTTCTGGTGTAGCATCAAACACATATCCCACACCCGGAGCGTCATCTCCATCCCCGTCACTCCCTCCCGTAGCCACAATGTTTGGGTATAAAGGGTGTTGAGCTATGCAATATATGCTGTCTTTGTGGAGATCGAAGTGTGCGGAGGAATCGTTTTGGATGAGGATCTCTTGCATTATCTCGTCTTCGCCTTCGTCTTCGGCTCCGCTATCCATGGCTGCATCGCCGTCGTCCATGATTTCCTCAGCGGCCTCATTGGGATCTAGCATCACATCCTCTTCTTCATCTTCGGGATCCTGCTCGTTGGTGGGGTTGTGGGCGGACGACATTGCTAATCTCTGTTGCAGGATTTAGGTGGGAGTATAGAGGTGTGAGAATTTGAGTGACTGGTGAAGTGGAAGCAAAGTTCTTGGAGGGGTTTAAATTCCGAGCTGGACTCCCTTGCTTTGAAATCGATGTTGATGTCTAAACTTTTTTAGTAGTGGCGGAGTCTCTGACAAATTATGCCAAGAGCAACAAAAAAAATAATACCCCGCTGTGCCATTCCATCATCGGACTCCGGGCCGCATCCAGTTTCCGAGCCTGGCCCGTTCCGGTTTGGTAAGTGGTGAGTATATTATCTATCTACCTGAAGTTTCGAGGGTCCAAGTCAAATAGTTCCTGAATGAGAAAAATTCACAAAGGTTTGAAGGATGAAAACTAGGTGTATTTAAAAGACAGCGCCTTAGCTATGTGCTTGAATGATATAATCTGCAAAGATATCCGCTTTATAATTTCGCGCCCTTGGCTCTTCGAGCTTCCTTCTCTTTGTCTCTTAAAAGTCTCCTCAAAATCTTGCCGCTGGGACTCTTGGGAATCACATCAATAAATTCTACACCACCTTTTAGCCACTTATGTCTAGCCTTGTGCTCTTCAACATGCTTGGCTATCGCTCTTGCGGTGATTCGGTCATTATCCTCAATGCTGACTGACGAGGATTTCACAACAAAGGCTTTGGCAACTTCACCAGCCGCATCATCTGGGACGGGAATAACGCAACAATCAGCGACAGATGGTAGCTTGAGGAGATGTGCCTCGAGCTCGGCAGGGGCTACTTGAAGGCCCTGTAGCACGTTAGTCATATTACAAAGTGACAGTTTAGGGCGACTAACCTTGACCTTGATGAGCTCCTTTATTCGATCTACGATAAATATATGCTCATTGCCAGAAGGTGCTACGCGGACCACAGCTTCATCACCAGTTCGCATCCATCTTCCTTTGCCATCCGTATCGGCGATGAATGTCTCAGCGTTGGCCTTATCGTTGTTCAGGTATCCTAGAACAACCGATGGTGACTGCACAACCAATTCTCCAGGCTCATCATATCCTGTCAACTCGACACCTTCGGGAGACACAATCTTGCACGTAAATCCCGGAAGGATAGATCCGCTGGAGCCGAACCAGATATCGTCTTCCGGACTTGAACATACTACCGTGGATGTTTCAGTCAATCCTAAAGCGGCGTTAGCAAACGGTTCCAAAAACCTGCAATGACTTCGTACCATATCCTTGTCGAATCTTCCAGGATGGGTAGATCTTTTGTAAGTCTTCTGCTGTTTCACCACCTAATGGTGCAGCGCCTGTAAAGATAGACTCCACAGAGCTCAAATCGTATTTGGAGCATGCTTGTTGGTTCTTGGTCATCTGAATGATAATTGGAGGGACCTTTCTTGAATAAGCTACATCTACCAGAGTCTACAACATTGAAACTTACCAAATATAATGTCTGGATCTTGTATTTTGAGATTGAGTTCAAATAAGGCTCGAGCTCGAATTTGGGTAGGATTATGACCTCATCACCTCTCCAAGTGCTTGCTTGAGCAATCACTACCAAGCCATAAATGTGACTTAGGGGTAATAGACCGAGTGCAACTTGAGTTGGCTCCTTTCTTAGGGCTCTAGTAGGTTTTTCAAAAGTCCCGATTTGGATAATATTTGAGATTACATTTTGATGGCTGATCTTGACGCCTTTCTGTGAGTCATATGAATTAGCCATCTTGCAACTCATTTAGATTTTTGGAAGCTCGGGAAGGTAGTCCTTACTGGTAGACCAGAAGTTCCACTGGAATAGCACAAATATGCTGTTTGCGTAGCACCTTGACTCTTCGTCCACTTCAGCGCGTCCACCTTTGGTAGTTTCTTTCCCTCCTCGATCAACTGGCCAATAGTCTTGAAAGGTGCTTTTTTGCCTCCAGTAAATTCACTCGGCATTTCCAAGATATAAACGCGTTCGTTCGGGATACCTGCCTTCTTCGCGGCCTCTAACGCAACATCTAGCAGAGGAATACACTGCGCCCAAATTAGACATATCTGATTAGCAAGCTGGAATTATACCACTTACAGTAAATAATGCCTTGGCACCCGCATTTTTCATCTGAAATTCAAGCTCCGAAGTAGAATACGCGGCATTTGCGGGGGAAGATATACCATTGAGACGGGATGTCGCATAGGCTAAAGTCATGGAGTCGATCTGTAAAATAATCATCAGCAATCAACCTCAGAGAAGAATAACGTTTGCACTTTGGGATTAGTACAGTGTTCAGTGCAAATATTCCAATAACCTTGTCCCACTCAGTGCCCTCATTGGGGAAGAATCCCAGTTCCTTGTGGAGTGCTCGTGAAAGATACTCGACTCGCTCTGATACTTCGGCATAGGTGTATGATTTGCCAGAGAGACCGCAGGTGAATGGATTTCGAGATTTGGATGTTGAGACTCCACGGTGATTATCGGAAAGCATGAACTCATGTATGGGGACGTCACTAGGAGGGGCTGCACAGTTGTACTGGTTAGATTTCTAGCTGTATATATATATCTGTAAGAATGACGAAAAGAACTGACCAGGGAAATCTGGCACCCATGAAGGCGGAGTGAACACCATATTGAGGCTTTCCAGAGGAGAAAAGATCTGTGTTGTGAATTCAACTCAATAGGAGTGCTTTGACCTCAGATTCTCTTCTTGGGTGTTGTTCCTACTAGATAAACACCTGCTTGCGAACTTGGAAGATGATTTGACGATAAATTTGGCTGGAGCTGTAAGGAGGATGTGGTAGCTATTCGCCTTTGCTCTCGTAATTGTACGAGAAGTAGTAGAAGCTTTATGAATAAAAAGATTCGGGTTTGGTACTTACCCCAGATAGCTACTGGGGTAAAGCCGCATTGCCGCACTTTCATTCCAATGCGCGGGGTGAAGGTGGGTTGACATCACACCGAGTCGCCGAGGCACCGCGAGTCATGTTACCATTTTCTGGGCGTAGACATACATTACTCGCGTTCACCATTTCGATCACTCCTCCTCATTTGCTTCGGGACACAACATCCACAGCCAGCGAGCATCGCCCAGGTCCACCATTTTGATATTGTAGCTCAAGGCTATGAAGGCAGGGAAATTGTTAGCCAAGAAAGCATCATCCCACAGGGCTTCGGCCCCTTTCTCTCGGAGTTGTCTAGTTACCTCACAATGCCTAACGGAAGTGCCGGTGGACTTGCAGCTACTACGGCTCTGTCTACCCCCTTATATCTAGACGCGGCATCACTTGATACCTGGCTATGTTCAGGGTTTACTTCTGTTGACAGCAACGATCACTACAACAAATGCACATCGCATCGGAATCATGCTTTGCGGAATTGACAAACAAGATTTGGGTCAGAGTTACCCATAACAAAGGACAAGGATTGTAGGCACAACTTGAAATCATAAACATTAGTAGGAAATTCTATGTGGTAAGAGGTTTGAGATATAGGAGATATTTAGTACAAAGAAGAAAGAACTGGTGGCTGAGAAAGAGGAGATGTTGCTGGATAGATTGTCCTTATTTCCATGCAATCTTTGACATTGATTCAATGCTTGCTGCCGAACCACCTTGCTCACAGTTACGGGTGGCCATTGGTCACTCCTCGTCCGTCAATATGTGAATGTAGACGGGCAGAAGACGGTTCCTGAGGTTGTAATGTTTTGGGAGGCTCTGGCTCGATAGCTTGATGTGCTCGCCTCTACACAAGCAGTGCACAAATAGATCGTTGTCGCTGTGAAATTAATAAGACTAAAAGGAGAACCACTGGAGCGTGAGTATGCAGCCTCCTCGCACTAGGTCATTCCCCATCCATAAGCTATTGAGCTTTAGTTCATGATATGACAGCTTTACTTGAGCTATTGTCCATGTGATGATTTGTTCGGGCATACAGCAACGTAGTACAAGCAGATTGAAATGGCCCCAATGGGGTCGGATAATGGCAAACACTAGCTGCCACTACCTACACTGACAAGAAAATCACGACAGCAATGTCAACCTTGCGTGCAGGTGATGGACTCAGAATGTTCGATAGAAGTTTGACGTTTTGAAGGGGTTGCGATTAGTTGCTCAGAACTTGTTTGATATTTGTGGAACGTCCGGTTTCTTCACCCAATCAAATTTATCAACAATCGGCAGGTTCCACGAGTCGTGAGAAAAAGCAAAATCATTGCGATCTCCAAACGACAGATGACATCAAAAGAGGCTTTAAGGAAGGCTGGCTATGTTGGAATATTGCTTGTTGTTAGAACAAACAACAACAGTGTCATACTAAGTAATTTGGTGATATGGTGACCTCTATCAAAAAAGATTATAGCAAACGAACAATCTTTTTCGGTGTCTATATAGCTTCCCAGTCTTTCTCTATCACTTCCATCCTAGTATCTTCCCTTAATTTGGAGTTGAATTGGTCCTCTAAGTCTGTATTTCAGCAGTAGTGGACAAGTTCCAAAGCATATTCTCAAGGCCTTCTGATATTTTGCTCCAGGCTATATTTTGTATTTGGGAATGGAGGGGGGAAGTCATGAATAACGCCTCCCCTGATCAATCTATCACTTATTGTCATCCGAATGAATGCTAGTAACTTTATATTATTCAGATATCGTTGTTTAAGCTAATTGTGTCTGCCCCGTTTATTCGCTTCAGGTGAAATTTCCTTAGTAAGTGTGTTTTTGTTATTGCATGAGTCTAGCTTTATATGAGGAATCTCATATTATAGTTGTGGTATCAGAGAGATCATGTGCTAATTCTAGCCTATTGTTCGACAGGAAATGTGAAGGCAGGGCCTCTAGAGCTTAGCCTGTCAAGGTTTGACCAGCTCAGATTCTGAATTCAGTGATATAATCAGAGAGTCTCTGATCATACCTACTACTGGAAACAAGAAGAGTCATCGCCAAGCTGTTGGAAGTCATCATTTCAATGCACCTGCCAATTCTTACATATACCTTTACCTCAAAGTATGTTTTATTGCCACTGACTCGGTACAATCGTGGGCAGTAAGGTGGTGGTGTTGAGAAGATTAGAGGTTCATCCAGAACTTGGGCGACCACGTCCATCGTTCCTTCCTCCTCGGCTTGAACCACTGCACTACAAAAAGTTCTCTGGTGCACAATCACTGCTCTACTTCCCGAGCGAACACATCACATTTTAATGTGTTTCTGAATCATTTGATTTGTGATTCTTAACTAGGTGGCAACAATCTTTACTATATATAAATCAATTCCTTTGCTACAATGATCCTTTTTCACATCTAAAACTCATGGTATAAAAACTGTTTTTTCCCCTTTATATACGTCTAGCGCAAATAATATACTTGGTATATTTTCACGTTGGTTACTGGTGTAATCACCCAATCCATATAACATCACGTAACCCAGTTGTTTACAACCACCTACATATATCTGACACCACTGGAGTTTCCTACACCTTCTACCATCCCGATTGTAAGTCCAGCGTTCTGGGTTTCGTGGAAATTTTTTTCAAATCTTGCAGGTTTGGTAATTACTAACATCACACAGCAAATCTATCAGAACTCCAGTTGCTTACCTATCACACCTTAACGACCTAACCTCCCAAAACCTCACAAAATTTAAGTAAGTACCTGTCTATATCTCACACACCTGTCAAATATTTAGAAGAATCGCATTGTACATCATTTTCGCGAATGTTGGGCATATTGTTACAATTTGGAGTTGGAAGGAACTCCAACACCAAATTCACTCCCCGAAACTCTTGACCCTTCGCTTTTTCTCCAGCCTGATCTTATTCACTCTCGGTTCTATAGCCCATTCACTTTCGGGTGACAGGCGTGTCCAACCTTCAACTACTTAAACATTCTCGGCCCTCTTGTCTTTTAATCTGCACACCTGCACATTTTCACATATTATTGTCACCACATTTACACTACTACCGCTCTTCACTTCTACCACTACTACCAATCAGTCAAATCAGTCGAATCATATTTTCAAGAATCCTTCTTGGAGTTGAAGGTGTTTGTCAACTCATTTATACCTTGGTCCCTAAATCAATCATACCACTCGTCGCAAATTTCAGTATATTCTAATCTCTGTCATACACTGTCTTGTGTTGAGACTCAATATTTTGCTCTCATACTGACTTCGTGCATAGATCATCCGCTCTATCAATTCCCGAAGCCTGTAGATATGCCTTCCAAACGAGCTGCAAAGGCAAGTAAGGCAACGGAATCTACCAAACGAGCAAAGGTCACAGGTTCCTTCGACAAAGGTGACGATACAGCTCACGAATTGGTATCCTCCCGTCAGGTACCATTACTACTCGAAACCAACTCTCTTAGCCTTCCGGTTCCCTTTGGGGCACCGCCAATTTGGGCAGTGAAGAAACAGCAATTATGTGAAACTCTTCACGCATGGTTCAATCACTATCAAGCAGGAGTCTATTGTAAGGACAAAATTGCTTACGGTATGTTGGTAGACGGTGGTTTTGCGCGTAGAGATAAGCTCAATGAAGAGCTTCTCATTACCAGGGCCGGTGGTTGTCGCATCAAAGGCAAGAATGGAGAGTACGATCAGGGTAAAGATCAGAGAAGCGGTGACAGTGTTGTACAGGCTTTGATCAATAGTATGGAGGCAGGCATTCCCATCGGTGTTATTGCTGGTAAGTAGCTTCTTTCGTTGAGAATCAGCTCCACGTTGACCATACATCAGGATCCAAAAACCCCAACATCCCTTCTCAGATGCCTCATCGTTTCAACGTTTTGGCGTTTTTTTTCATCACCGATGTTTGGTGCGAGAAACTGAACGGTCATGCAACTTTTATGGTGCGTCTGCAAAAGATTGACATTGAAAGGAAGTCTTGGTGGGCTCCTGTCACCTCTGGTCCCACCCCCTTGTCAGCTATCTTGAAACCAGTTGTACCCAAATCACAGATTTGTCCACACTGCCAAAAATCGAGTCCAGAGATCTTCCGACAAGGCTGGACATGTCTTGACTGCGACTGTCAGCAGCATTTCAAATTTTTCTCCGTTGCTGGAGATGGAGTTGAGATTCATGTCTCTGATGATACCCTTGACTACAACGAGGAGTTTATGAACAAGAGGCAGGTTTGGAAGAAGCCATCAGTATCTGACTTCAAGTTCCCTGCCTTATCTCCACCTGTTCTGATGGACGAAGACCGTACACATCTTGGGCAATATGGATATGAGCAAGAGTGTAAGTACGGTATTGTCTGCCCTCAATGTAAGTCCTGCATCAGACGTATCTTTTTTGACAGATGGGAATGCGAAACGCAAGGATGCAAATTCATTCACCGAGTCAAGCAATATGCCATCCCCATTGAGAATGCATCCCTTGGAGGGGCAAAGCCATTCAAGATGTTTTGCCATGAATTAATCAAAACATATAAGATCGATATTGGAAAATTCAATATCACTGTCTATGAGCTCCCAAATGAGGTAGGCGAGACAATTGGCAGACTTTACCACTTCAGATCCGCAATGTCTCTCAACGAGCGACCAGACGGAGCAAATGCTTTATTTAAAGAAATGCAAATAGCAGACCTGGGACTGAAGAGAAATCCAGTCGCAAACAAAGGAGGTCAGAATGTCCACTCCCTTGTTGTGACCAAAAGCTAATCCATATAGATGCCAACGAGAAGTTAACTGCACATTGGGCAGCAAATTGGGTAAGACCTGATTCTTCTACATTGTGTACATATTTGGTTGACAGATATTGGACAGGGTGCACCTTACAAATTTGTAGCTCGTCAAATTTCCAAACCATTTTCAGAAACACCAGAAGTCATTCTCCAGGCAGTAACCCAGTTGGACTGGGCTGTTCGATCCTTGGAACTTGGTGAAGAGTATCAGGGATTTAACGAGTGTTTGTCTGTTGGATACTTTGGCAATGCTCACATGGGTGTAAGTCGCCTTGTGTTCGCTCTCTGACCATGTTCTAATCGTTGATAGTACCATGATGATGGCGAAAAAGAGTTAGGTCCGACAGTTGCTAGTCTCTCGCTTGGATGCGCGTCAACTATACAATTCAGACCCAAGAAGAATACCGAAATTGGTCCATCATCCCGCAATGCTGGTAGAACCAAGCGTTCGATGCTAAATATTCGACAAGAGCATGGAGACATTTTAGTCCAGCATGGTGCGAAAATTCAGAAGCTTTATGAGGTGAGCGAACTTTTGCTCTTCAATTTACATTGTTACTAACATGTGAGTAGCACTGTCTACAGCCACATGGGGCTTTGCGCTTCGCTTTGACGTGCCGATACATTCGTCCAGAAACTTTATCTACACAGGAAGACCGAGAGTACGCTCTTACTGCAGGCTCGTTACCCGAATCCCACAAGTTGTATGCTTATAATGGTGGTGTGACCATTGATAACTGAATAAAGATTGAGATAGACAAAGATTGGAGTGAGGACCATTTTTCGATATTAGAAAGATAACATATCTTGCATCTATGGAAAGATTCTCTTTGCCTCTTTTGAGAGAACATTACTTTGTCTCACGGATATTTCGTTGCGAGCATTACTCAGGGGAACAAACTTATCATATATGAGGTCTTTATGGATAGCAGGCTGGTTCATTATGCATAGCTGGTCGAACAAAGGGAAGATATATATTAGCATGGCATTATTAAGAGCCTCTAGAATGGCTAAGATACCATTATATTCGGGAGCAATCATATATTGGAGAGCGAGTAAGCTACCTCAAAGAAAAATTACGCTCATCCTAGTTAGCATACAGAAAGCAATAATATATATTAGCAAACACGCTTCTTTAGAAAATACTTTGTTCAATCGTCCGAGTGATCTGTTCTTTATTTGGTATCTCAGATGTAAATATGCCGCTAATATATGGAGAAGGGAAAATGAAAGCTTTTAGGAGGCTATATCAATGCTACCCAGCGTATCTTGGTAGTGTGGCACAATCACAGGAAGAAGCCAAATTGGAAGCCTAAAACCACCCATTAGAGAGCTGTTTCTTTCACCCCTATACAAGGTCCTCATCTGTACCTCTTCTCTTTCGTATGGTGTTGCATCCTGAGCGGCCATCGTATAGGCTGTACCGTACTGATTAAGTACAGTATACACCTCCTATCCTCGAATAACCCTTTCACCTAGCAAAGACCTAGTCTTTCCCTTGCCGCGATTTAGCCCCTCCGGATCCGATCACGAGGCCTAAACCCTTGTTTTTAGCGTAATTGTGCAGCAGAAGAGCATGCATGCTTGTCCAAGCGAGCAATTGCTCCTTCATCTCAGTATTCTGTCGCGGACAAAGTTCGTAAAGCTGTAGTCGATAGTGATTCTTCTTTCCTCCACCCGTTATATCACTGTCGATTTGTGACCTATCTCCAGCGGCGAGTATTCAACTCCTACCAGGTCCCTCGCGGATGCCCCAGTTCCTGTAATCTGCCCGCAGATTGCTGGTCCTTCCGGTGTTTACTCCCATACTATCATTCGAAGCTCTGCAACGGCTTGATACCCGCCACTTCCAATGGCGTCTTCTTCCTCTTCTCTCCCTGGCGGCCGTCGTCGCCGAAGTTCTGCAATCCCGAGTCGCCGGATTCAGAGGTGCCAAGGATGAACATGAAGAGAACGGTCGTGATGGCGATGAAGACGAGATATGGTTCCCACATCTTGCAAGTTCGGTTCAGAGAGGATAAGGCGGGGAGTAGATGGGGTGATGCGTGGTTGTGGTCTTGCTTGGGAGAATCAACTGAGGTGAGTGAGGTTGTGAGAGGTTTGAGGAACGAGCCGAGGACGAAGCGACATGCTGCAGGGGTATATCAAACGTATTGATGAAACAGCTTCTGAGGATTCTTCAGAATGAGCACTGTTTGACTTGACCGCCGCTCGAGGGTTCTGATATCGAGATCTCCAGTGCTCATTCCCAAGTAACTCACTCGTGGGGAGTCACGAGCCATACGTAACTTAAAGCTTGTGGCGCGCGAATAGTACCTGTGTAGAACGTCGGGTTCCAATTCACGTACCGCAACCGCGTCGAGTTAAAGCGACAGCAAGTACTTTCCAAGAGAAGTGCGTGTCCTCAATTACCAGCTTTCCTATCCTTTGAGCATTTTGCGTCTCTGCTTATCCTCCTCAGAAGAAGGATTTCCCCAAGATGTCGTCGCTCCCCTTCGAGACTTCGAATGTGTTCCTAAGCATCTTGACTCTTTTTACGCTCTATAACTCCCTCGTCAGCATCACACCTCCAAACCCCAATCCATACGCTGGCCAAAGTACCAAATCCGCACCCGCCGAGAAGAATCCTCGGCCCAACGATACGGTGGCCTTCACCGCCGCGCCGCTCTTTGTACAAGCCAACAAAGCGTGGGTTGCAGCGGTTGGATTGTGCCATGCCGTGATCACGCTCTACTATCCCGCCGCGCCGTCGCCCAACATCTGCCCCAACCCCGCAAACCTCTCCCCGCAGATGTTTACCTGGAGCTGGGCGACCCTGGCGCTGAACACGCTCGCCATTGCTGCGTCGCTGGCGCGGCGGCAATGCTTTGCCCAGCTCGGGAAAGCGTTTACGTTCCAGCTCACGGCGCCGAAGAAATTGATCACGACGGGCATGTACGGGTATATGCAACATCCGTCATATACCTTTCTTTTAGTCGTCATATTTTCCTATCTTTCTTTGGTGGCGTCGAGGGGTGGGCTCTTGAGTTGTTGGATCAGTGTCTCCGAAAGGGTCTATTGGAGTCTGGCTGCGGCGTACTTGGCTTCGGTAGTTTGGACTTTTTCAAATAGGGTGATGGACGAGGAGAAAATCCTCAGAGACACATTTGGGAAGGAGTGGGAGATCTGGCACCAGAAGACCAAAAGGTTTATCCCAGGATTGATTTGACAGGATGAATGTTTTCGAATAGGGGACCTGATGAACACAAGGCCATACATATGGGGTATGGACTTGTTGGACGCTTTACGATATTTTCAGTTCTTCATGTTTAACAGATCCTGTTATGATAGAGACTTTCTAAAAACTACACATCACACTCTATTAGATCTTACTGGTCCATTGCCGCCTTATGGCGTTTATCGATATTATATCCTACCGAAGTGCTTATCCGGAAGAAAAGGAATGGTCTATTATTGCACTGGCACACGTGCATTCACGCACAAGAAATTTGGAAATCAAACACACGGTGCTGTTTTGATACATTCTTCATGAGGTTTGAGATGCTACCCAGTTTCAGATCCTACAGGACTCCATGCCACTAGCGCCCAACGCTCAAACTATCTTCTAACCACCATAGGAAACATTACCGCATGCACCACCGAAATCCATCATGCCAACCCTAATACAGTAGTAAAACGCTATATCCGATCCATTACACCTATCCCTATCCCAAGACCAGAAGTTTACATCAACCCAATTGTCACGTCACCCTTCACCCTTGCGTAGAGGTCAACCTCGACCTCCAAATCAAGCTCGATCTTGATCTTCAGCGCGCTATCAGACGCCCCAGTGGATTTCTGTGGGCGGTCCTTAATTCTTGATTCCCTTATGGCAGCTGTTCGATAGCCCTCAGCTCGTTGCGGCATCCCCTGGTACCAGCTTGGCTGTTGTTGCTGCTGTTGCTGCATTTGCTGTTGCTGCTGGGGTTGGTACTGTTGTTGCATTTGCTGTTGCTGGGGTTGGTATTGTTGCTGCTGAGGCTGGTATTGTTGTTGCTGCTGTTGATACTGTGGCTCGTACTCAGGCTGGTATTGCTGCTGTTGCGGTCGCTGACGTTTGGGTTGCGATTGCTGACGAGGTTGGGACTGAGCTTGACGCGGTCGAGACTTTTGTGACACTTGCTGCGCAGCTCTTTTGGCAAGTTGCTGTTCGCGCTTCTGGGGATTCTCATTCAACGGAGATTGGGTTTGGTGACGTTCAAGACCCCATTCTTGGGTTTTGTTATTGCCGTTGGTAGGCCTCTTCTGGCGTTGTGGCTCGGGCTCTTGTTCTGCGACGCTGCTTCCGTTGGTCTGCGGAGGTTGCTCCTTGGATTGAACCTCAAGCTCGGTTTGGTCGTCGTCTGATTGATTCGCTACTTCTTCTTCTTCTTCCTCTTCCTCATATTGATCTTCCGCGGTGCCATTGGTAACACCTTGGTCATCTGCCTCCTCATATTCTGGCTCGGAGTCCTCAGCTTGTTGTTTTGGCTCGTCTTCTTTCTTGGAGGCTTCTGACGCTCCGTTCCTTGCTTGGCTTGGGGTTCTGCTGGGTGCAATGTTAGCTTTGTACGACGAACACGTGAAGAGTTTGGCTAATTACCCGTTTGCCATATTGACGACTTCTTTTTAAAATCTTAGCAAAGAGGTTTGATTCAAGGAATATTTGATGCGTTGCAGAGATTCTAATGCTAAAATACTTTGGCAAGGAGAGGAAAGAACTGCGCCAACTTAGATCAATGAGCAACGTCTTTATAGAGTAATTCATGGACCAAAGCAATTCCCATCAGCAAGTTACCGATGTCATTTCACATATGCATACCCCGTTTATCCCTGGGCAATTCCTCTGGCACATCAGGTTCCTGACAGCGCGTGTGGAGCACATGGCGTCATGATTCTCCAGTCCGTACGTTTCATGCGCGGCCAGACGTTGCGAGCAACAACAGAAAAACAAGGTTGAGCACGTCGGATCCTGGTTATTGTGGTCTGACGGTGCAGAAAGTTGGCAGAACACTGGACTTGGGGCGGGCAGGAGCTTGGGGGATGGTGCACCAAAGGGAAAAGCGACTACGTTTGGCAAATGCAATCAGTCTATCAATCAAAAAGAATCACTAATAGTTGAGTACCAGCGCTAGCTACGACCGTTGTGATTCTGTGCAATGATCGTTGACCTGGTTCATGGATGTGGAGTGCTTCGTCCATGGGTCGGAAGACGCGGCTCTATGTCACGTGGTGTGCTCGTTGCGCATTCTTCTCATCATGATGCGCTTCCTTCCTTACTTCGTGTGAAGATCAGACGATGCTTGAAGTGGAACTCAGTGAGTGTTGAGACGTCGACATCGGGGCGTGGTTGAGAAAATATCAACTTGTTCCACCATAATCTTAGTTACCCAGTTTTGTTTCCATCTCGCACAATGAAGCGCCAATCTGATGACGAAGAACTCCATGTTCCAGATTCCATATCTGACGCAAATTTGAAAGAAAGGAGAATTGGGTACTGCTTCTTCTAAATCCCATAGCCGACCTATTTCTCCTTCCTCGCGAAATACCAAGAGTTGATTGCCATACACTGGTATCGCCAGATTCCGAAAATACCTTTCGGTATGTACCAGACAGCAGAAATCTATCTTCTCCAGAACGAGCGTTAGTCTGCATCAGTTTTCTTCAATTCAGTGAGCATGATCGAATCTGCTATCTCGCGTCAGTTTTAGCTGTAATTCTAGATTTATATGACGGCCACCTTGCACATTACAAAAGCTCAAATCGTCTCTAACATCAACCAGACTTATCCGTTCAATCCTAGAGTCTGGGTTCACCAACTGCAATGTGCTTGAAGTTGGCTTCATTTATTGTACGCCTGTAATCTCCTCTGATGATTTAATGACTTTTTGCATGCAAATAGTTGTATCGATTTTGAGATCCAAAGACAACTTCGTTTAGATCTCTATTTGCCAACGTGCCCAACTTCTGTTGTCGTCTGTCATTTATAAACTATCTTGATTTGCATCCAGCCATAGCGTGGACGAGAAAATGATATTAAATTCCCTATGGATTTTCTACCTCCATGCACATTTGTACATGTCTGCTCAGCTTTGAAGCCAGGTCAATCTATATTAGAATATTACTTTTCCTCACATTCTGTAGGTTTTTATCCTAAAGGATGTATTTTAGTGTGCAAAATCGACTTGTGTTGGTGTATATATATATACACTACATCAAGGGCAAGAGCCTCAAAATTTGCAGTGGTGGGCTGTCAGCTTCAAGAAACTAGGAAAACATATGCGAGTCACATCAAATCGAATAAGGACATCAATCAATCGTTGAAAACTGGGAATGTGTGCTGCCTCCAAGTCCATTAAGTCACCATCCTGCATCACGTGAATTTATATTTCCAAAACTCTCCCCATCGTTCGTGATCGCCCGTGGTCCCAAGCACAAATCAAACTATCGATTCAGTCCTCGATGCCCAGACCACTGAACCAATTCATCATCATTCTCCAACTCATTGTCCTCGCCAGCGCATCCTTCATCGTCACGTGTGCATTCCCACAGTTAGGGTTCGGATGGATGGGGGATCTCCAGATTTGAAGTCTGGAAGAAAGATCTCTTCACCTACATGTGATGCATTTAGATTAAAAACCTGGAGAGCCGACGACCCCTTCCATCTCGGTTGTCGGCTGCCACCCTCCATTCCCTCTTCCAGAAGAGACGAGGAAAACGAGGGGGATGGGAGGGGGGAGAGAAATTCGCGAATTAAGGCAAAAAAGAACACCACCCCTCCCCCCTTGTCGGCGCTCGCTGTGTAATTTCTGCAGCAATGCCGAAGAGAATAGAGTAGAATACCACCTCCCCCCAAAAAATCCTGTGTGAACTAATTAATTAGTTAATTTCTCCACGATTCGCTTCCCATGTGCGTCTCTTTCCCCGGAATATCTTTTCATGTGAAAATAAATAAATATTAAAAGTCCCGGAAGCAATTTGCTTCCCTTTAACCCCCCTACTTTGAGGTAGCGTGTACCGAAAGCTGTACCGTGACATTTACAGAGGCAGGCTATGTTCAATGCTGCGTGAAGGAGTAGTTGTTTAGACTTGGTTTGGTTGCGAATAACCCAATCCCAATCCAAACCAACATCCCAACTGGTAGCTCAGCAGCCGTATACCACCTCTTCCTACAGCAGTCCACGAAGGAAGTTTCTAATAATAACCCTATATTTTTGCACATCATGATCGATTTCTTGGGAAGGATGACTGGTGCATAACACAATTGTACGGCGAGGACGGGTTACCTCGCTCGTATGCGTATGCAAGTGTCAGATGAGCCACACAAACACACACACCACCACCGCGAACCCGCATTTACGTGGCGGGGGGGAAGAGGGAGGAGGATTTGTTGGGTGGTGTGGGAAACGTGGTGGTGCGGCGTCAGCTCCGCCCTGCTGTATCTGGGACTTCCGTATGTATCTGGGAGGTGGGGGGGGGGGGAAAACATGTAAAGAATTTATCGACCCGGAACAATATATTTTCCTTGCTGCTGGAAAAGGGATGGAGGGTAAATAGGAGAACAGGAAGGTCGAGACTCTACCAGATATGACAAAAAAAAGGAGTCGTCGTAGGCAAAATAGTGGAGATGGGTCTGAGGGTGATTGTTTCAATTAAACCTTAAGATCTTAGTATGAATGTGAGAAAGTTTCACAAGACAACCAAGGGGGGAGGGGTTTTTTAGAGGCCAAGCTTGTATGATTCTGTATGATGTGAGCGTGTGCATGGTACGCATTGTAATACGGCCATGTGAGGTTTCTAATCTTATGTGAGGCACAGAGTGTCGATTAGGCTTTTGCTTTATAATTTGGCTGCATCCAACCTCCATTGGCCCAAACGACGACTTGAGGCTTATGGTTGGACTACTAAATCACCTATTGGAGTGGGAGAGGTAGAAAATAGACCGATATGCACGCAGGATGTTGGAGAAGAGGCTGGTCGAATTGTGTGTGTGTGTGTAGGTGTGTAGTGGGCTGATGAGGAACAGTTCAGACTCTAATTCAGCTGGCCCACTTACTTACTCCTTTACTCCCTTACTCAGCCCATTCTACGGTAGGTAGCTGCTGCTGTTGTTGCTGCTGATTGATAGCCCGGCTGTTACTCACTAGCAGCCGCGCACGATCGGCGCTGTGATGCTTCACAAGCTGCTCCAGTCGTGGCCATTACGAGCCTCAGCATCTTGGGAGAGGATTCTAGCCTGCGCCGGTGGAGTTGGCGAGCTCCCCTTTATGATGATGTTTCCGGCACCTAAAACCCCCAGCCGGCAAGCCGTGACACGACGGGCCGCCCGCCTGGCTTGCTTCAGGGGCAAAATAGCCAGAAGGGGGCAATCAATTGTGTAGTACGTACCTGCTGAGACATGTATTTCCGTGAAGAGGATAATGGTCTACAGGCACCACTGTCCAAAAGGGAGCAGTGCAGAATCACTCCCGATGGGGGCAGTGGCAGTAGCAGTGGTAGCATTAGATAGTGATAGTAATAGTAATAGTAATAGTAATTGTATAGTAATAGAATAGTCTTAGCAAATGATCAGATCTCAGTATTACAGCACCGCTATGTCACCATTATAGCTAAGTAGTTAAGTAGTTAAGTAGTTAGGTAGTGACTACTGCTACTACTACTACTACTACCAAGTATTACTACTACTACTATTACTATTCTGGGCAATGCTGGAAAGGGGCAAAGGGGGGGCTGAAGGTTGTATTTTTCGATAAGAATAAAGTCAACTCACTCACGCTATGACGGGGCAGTACTGCCGGAACCTGCGTGTTACGCAATTAGCCGCCTCCTCGCTTGGGCCTAGCGCGCCCCACTCCTCCTAAATATGGAAAGACGGAGAATCGATGGAATCTGAGATTCGGGGATTCTGAGACGAACTGCACGAGCGGCCGCCAAGTGCGGGCCTGGTCAACCACCGCTGCCTGCCTCAGGCCACCACACCCAGCTGGGGCGGTTTTCCATAAGTAAAGGCCACATCGCCCATTCTCCTCGAACGTGTCCTTTCATCCCACACAACCAGAACACACCCTCCCAGCACTTCCATAGGGACCGCCACACGTCCCGTGCTCCCCATATTATAACCACCCCATTGATTGGACGGTGCACTTTACTGCTGCCTTGACCGTCTTTGACTCATTGTCTATACGCTAAGTCCTCAAGTGGCCACCTGTCCATTTCAATATGGCCTACAACTACTGAGCATTGGGTATCCTTTCGTTATTGAACCACACACCAAGTATCAACCTGCCCAATATCCACGACAGTTTGCATTACGCCATCCTCTTTTAACTCACAAACTTTGCCATGGCCTCGCCCCAATTCAAGCTTGAGTCGCCGGCCGAGAGCCTGCAACACGATTTCAGCGATGCCAACCAGGTGTACTCCCCGTTGTTTGCAGATGAGGCTATGACTCCCCCTTCCACGTGGGATGTCGATAGCGCGGGAGGATCGATGATGGGAGAATCTCCCGGGCCGGAGTCACAGAAGAAACCGGTCAAGAAGAGGAAATCTTGGGGGCAGCAACTGCCCGAGCCCAAGACCAATCTACCACCGAGGTACATACTAGACAACAAGTTTACGATTGTAGATATGTCTGCTAACCCACATACTAGAAAGCGAGCCAAGACCGAGGATGAAAAGGAGCAACGCCGCGTAGAGCGCGTGCTTCGGAACCGTCGGGCAGCTCAGTCGTCGAGAGAGCGCAAACGTCAAGAGGTCGAGGCCCTTGAAGAGCAAAAGCGAGACATCGAACGACGCAACCAAGAACTCGAACAGCAATTGGCAGAGGCTCGTAGCCACGATGCCGTCCAACGCCGAAACCAGGAACTCGAGAAGATGCTGGAAGAAGCCAACGCTCGCATGGTCATGATGCAGCAACAACTAGAAGCAGCCACCGGAGGTAACATGATGGTCTTTCATGGTAGCTCCGCTTCGTCACCCGCACACACTGAGCAATTCCGCAGCGCCCCTTCACCAGTGACCTTATCCCAGGAACTGTTTAGCTCGCGCGATGCTCCTGAACGATCCTCCGTCAGTTCCGCCATCACCCTTGATGCCCCCATCACCACCCAAACCGTCAACCCAGCCTCCCTCTCCCCCCGAACGCAACCAGTCCTAGAAGAGTCCAGCGCCAGCGCTTTCGATTTGACACAACAACCTGCCGCGTTGTTGTGCGACCTGCAGTGTCAATCGAAAGTGCCTCAGCCTTGGACAGCTTCTCCTATCTCTCAACTCCTAGCTATGATATGCGCAGTCTCATGGACTTTCCTGAGTCCACTGACGCAAATCTTGGACAGTTTGCGGACGGGCTCCTCCCTCCCAACGACTCCTTCGATTTTAACTACGATAATATGGCTCACGACAACCACTTCGCCTTTGATGACAACAACATTTTCGAGAGCTTCATCAACCACGATGAACACAACCAGCCCTCGCAGTCCGAGGTTCAGTCTGCGGATCCGCTTGCTGAACAGGCTGCTTTCCTGCAGCCCCCTATTGGCGCGTCCTCTCATGGATGCGACGCAGGGGGAAATGCGGTTAGCGTCTGAACAACAGCGATCCAACAACTGTCTTCGCGGCGGCGTGAGCTTGCGTGGTGATCATCTGGGGGGAAATGAAGCCTCTCCGAGTGTAGAATCATTAGCGACGCTTCTTTGGGCAATTCAAAGTTTCCTCAGTAACGAGGGACAGAAGAAGCAGCCGGAGCTGGACGTGACCAATGTCGATGTGAGACAGTTAAGTTGGGAGCTGGGAAATATGTTCAGACATAGAGAGATTAGGATGGCGAGAGCGCGCAGAGGCGAGTTTTCTTTTTCTTCACGGGGCAAGGCGGAACAAAAAAGGTCTTTGGGGACGTGGCGTGCGGCGTTGGGGTGATGTCGATTGCGACGTCGCCCCCTGGGTGTGAACTTTAGCGATGCGTTGATATTGGAGGAAGGTGGACGGAAGGGGTTGGAGCTTGTAACACTTATTGTGCCAATACTATCAATCGTTCTTCTGACATTTGTTCTCGTCTTTGTGCTATGTGATACCAACCATGACTTGTTTGCTATCGTACTATGCATCTACCCGTCCAAATAATTCGTGTACACATATATTAATTATTGGCCCAGAAGATTAACATGACCCAACTAGCAACTCAAGCCACACACAGATATAGATATTCAGACCCGTTCAGAACATGCATCATTCATCATCATTGTACATGTATAATTATATAATCATATCATCTCAACCGCATTTTCAATCCCATCCCAAAATCCACCCTCGCTTCCACTCATACATACATACATAGATAAATTCTATGCCAAACCCCCCAAGTCAAAATTCATAACCACCATCATCCATCCGCCTTTTACTTGGATCTTCTTCTACTCTCATATCCGTCTTTGCTCTTTATTTCTTCATTACCCACCATGCAACACCATGTATAATATATATAGTCCAAAAATAAATAAGAACTTATTCTTATCACGACGAAATAGTTTGGCTACTTGTGCTTCTTTTTTTTTGACGAGGATGTATATATATATACATACATATACACATGCTTTACTCTGTAGGAGTGACAAATGTGTGCTCAAGATCAGGTAAGGGGGTGGTAGGTAAGACATGTCGGGTCTTTCAGCTCGTTGGTTGCTGTGGTGGATGAGCTAGATGACAATGTCTGTATGTGGAATGGATGTGCTGTACATGTTTTTGTTCTAGCTACTTCAACAGGTAAGCTGCATGCGCACTCATACTGCTGCAAAGCGACGAGGTGGGCTTTCGCGTCTCAGAAAGACAGCAGCGCCAACCTCTAGTCATATCTGCCGACCAAGCCACCGGTATCGTCAGTTTTGCTCATGAGCCTGCCTAGTGTATCTCAAACACCTGCTCGTCGAGCTCTCCCTTTCGCATCATCTCAATCGTCTCTCCACGCATTATCCCCAGCGCGAAGCAGTTGCCCAGCAGCAGATAGTGGTCCGCTTCAGCCCTCAACACGAGAGGGATATCGCATCCAAAACCCACGCAGACGATGTCCCCCCTTTCCACAATTTCGTGCGCGAGACCGATATATCCCTTCCGCGTGCGAAAAACCTTCCGCCCGCAGGAGCTAATGAGGTCGTCGTGATATTGGGCCACGTCTCCACGCTCAGCGAGCTCTGAGACCTGGGCTTCGCTCAAAGAGCCGCGGCTGTCGGGGGAGGTAATCCGTAGCTGAGCGCAGTAGCTATAGAAGTTGGCCAGATGAAGGCTGGCTATGATATCCGTAACTGTTTGGGGGCCAAGCTTCCCGCATGTAAGGATTAGGCTTGTGATCATATCAATGCTCATGCTCGGGTAGGCCTTTGTGGTGTCTGCTCTGGTGACAATGCCCGTTACATTTCTAATCAAATCCGATTTAATTCTCGACTCTGATGCATCTAGATAGGATCCACCGATGACTGGAATCACACTGGCTGTGATCTCCTCGATCCTATCAAAAGCCAACCCTCGGAGAAAAAGTTTGGTTTCGAGATCCCCAAAACTAACGTCTAGTCCCAGATTTAGACTTGCATTGAGATCCGGTCCAACTATTGGATTTAGCACATTGAGGCCTGTGAAGGCATAATTAGGAACCCAAGTTGGCAATCTGCGGTTGGGCAAGGATGCCAAGGGGTGATATATCGAGCTCAGCACCATAGTCGCTTCACGCCTTAATCCAGCAACAGCGACCTCACGATAAACTTGTTCAATTGATTTCGTATAGTCCGGGAACATAATCGGGTTTCCTGACACGGGGTCATGAGCTGTAGGATGGCTCAAAAGAGCGTATACTTTATCTCGTGGATCAAAACATGTATTATCAGCCGAATAGAGTAGTACTTTCCAGAAATTGTCAAGCAGTCCATGGGGCGTTGTACCTTCAGAAGCCAAATCTCTTCGGTTGGGGACAAGGTCCCCCCAATCTTTCTTGTAGATAATCCAGACCATCATTACTTGCACTAAATCATCAGCCATATGCCAGAGGCCAGGATTTTGGTCGAAGAACAATAAAACAAACGCCAGAGAATGCCATGGGAACTCAAAACCTCCCCAATGCAGGACCGCGCACTTTGAAAGACCAAGCTCTTGTAAGATCCATGTTCGTTGGAAATAATCAAGGCTGGCAAATTCTCCGAGTGAGGTCCACGCTTCCTTGCCTTTGAGAATAGGATGATCGGACTCTAATCTTTGTGGTTCTTTCAAAAACGCAAGAACGCCCTGTTTGGTGACTATTGAGACAATTTTGTTCATCAGAGCAAAGGCCCTTTGCGCATGTCCGCTCAGATCTGGTCCTAGCCAGGCAAGGACGATGTCTGCCGTACGGTAGATGTCTCCCATTAAAGTCACCTGTTGAGTTCTCTCTACGTCGTCATCTTGATTGATACATATGGCATCTACCCATAAGATACGGGTCTCTGTGGTTTTTCGAAAGTGTCTGAGGGCGAGATCCAGGTTCACTGTGATCCGGTGATATGCTCCGTCACATAAGATACCAGTAGGTGTTAAGGCTTTCCCCCATTCGTATGACAGCGCGTCATATACTGGACTGCATGATAGGTTCACGACAGACAATCGACATTCTATGGGTTCTGAGAGCGTTCCAGGTTGAAGTTCGAGAACTCTGATCGATCCGTCACTGGGCAGGGACGAGTACGTGTGACGAAAGGACGAAGCTTGTCTTGTAGGTTCGCCCTCAGGAAATGTTGGATTCATTGTTTAACTCGCCCAGAAGTCTAAATCCATTTCTCCAAGTTATCCGGTTTATCCTGTTGGCTTAAGCACAGATTTGACATCAAGTGAGATCACTATATATTAACATAACGCATGCTAGATTCTGCATCACGTGAGGTTACATCGAATAGGAACATGGAGGTGTAGGCTTATTCACTCCAATCTAAAGCGTCGTACTTCGCAACTAACACAGTATATAAGAGTATGGAAACTCTTCTGGTTCGTGTGGCTGTTGCACATGAAAACCCACATTAATGAGACGAACAAGAGATTTGCAGAATTGGATAGCCCTGCCTAAGCACAGGTCAATACCACTGGCCAGTCTACGCCTTCAGTCTGGTCGCACCACGGACGATTGTGTAACTGTCAAATTGTATCATTCATTGATGGCTGCTTCAACTCAAGACGAAGGGCATAAATGGGTCACGTGTTGAACAAGTCCATCACAATGCCTCGATCGAGCTAAGATGGTGGTTGGTGTCCACAGAGACAGACTATTCGTCAGATTCCGGGCTGTTCTCCATAAATCCAACGGGAGCTCCGCTTTTTGCATCCCGCTGCTAAGCCCACCACCCAGTCGATCTCTTATCACGTGTTTCACGTGATCGTGATTGTGATGGTTGATAAGAGATTAGAGCGGAGTGAAGGTTAGTGGGAAGAGGGGTTGAGCTGAAGTGTGTAAATGAACTTGAGACCTTGAAATCGACCTGAGCAGGATTTCACTGAAGACCAAGACCTACTGGATATAGTTTTTGCTACATGGAAAAATATTTGTCTGAGATGAGTGCAAGGAAGTACGGCGATAAGGGGAGTAGGGATTAGGTGACATCTGCTTCGATGTCAGGGTGGGTTTGGCGAGAGATAAGCTTCGCCTAATTTCTATGGAGGGAGGGAGCAGTAAGTACAGTATGAATCTCGAAACTGGGAGATGAGGAGGTAGGTTTGGCGGGAAAAGTCATCAAGACCTTCTCTCTTCACTATTAGGTTTAACTTTCGGTGGCGACACGTGGTGGTTGATCATCTTCTTACAGCGCTCGGGTTTTACAACAATGGTGGTCACAACACTGAGAGATGAGTGATTGCAACAACGAATTCCAATAATCACTACTACGTCCATGCACTGTTCGCACGCGTGGCTGGGTTGATACACATCCTCCACCCTCCAGGCTGTACATACCGGATACAGCAAGCTCGAGATACGGCGGCGTGCTAGACGACCCCAACTCTGCAGATCCACGAGCGGGGATTCTGATAGCTAACATCGTCTCTATCTTCTTGAAACCTCCCTCGTCCAGCTGCGATACATATACTACCTCTATGCCGTCTGGTCCTCGCCCTCCCAGCTATATGACCTGTTCGTCTTGAGAGTGACCACAGCATAGATAAATAGCCTCACCGACAGAATGGCGTCCCTCCTCAAAACCCCCTCCAATCCTATCCACCGGCCGTCGGTAACCTCCATCATGCCTGACGGCGACGTTCCTAATTTCGAGGGATTGAGTGCCGATGAAGCTGCTCTGGTGGCTCTGGGTTACAAGCAAGAATTCAAGCGAGAGTTTTCGCTCTGGACGACCTTCTGCGTATCTTTCGCGGTATTGGGGTTGTTACCCAGCTTTGCAAGTACACTGTATTATGGGATGGGGTATGCGGGAACAGGGGGTATGGTTTGGGGCTGGCTGATTAGTTGGGTGTTCATTCAGTGTGTGGCGATGGGTATGGCGGAGCTGTGCTCGAGTATGCCAACCAGGTGAGTTGTAATTCTGTGATCTGGAGGGAAAAGAACTTAACACCTCGTAGTGGAGGACTTTATTATGCTGCCGCGGTACTGGCACCACCTGGTTACGGACCATTCGCTGCGTGGATTACTGGCTGGTCAAATTGGATGGTTCAAGTCACTGGCGCACCCTCGGTGGACTATGCGCTCAGTGCAATGATTCTCGCGGCCGCATCCATCACGCATCCGAGTTACGTACCGACAGACTATCAGACATTTTTGTTGACAGTTTTCATCATGATCATTCATGGGTTCATCTCCAGCATGCCTACGTTGTGGATTGCCAGGTTTAACTCGTACGGATCGACGTTGAATATGGTTGGACTCGTGGTTGTCATAATCATGATTCCAGCTTGCGTGACCGGTACTGCAGATACGCCGAAATTCTTTCCCTCGGAACAGGTGTGGAGTATTCAGAACGGAACAGACTGGCCGGATGGAGTGGCGGTCCTCATGTCGTTCATAGCTATCATATGGACTATGTCAGGTTACGGTAGGCAAACCCCCTTCACAAAAAGATGACCTTGGCTAAGAAAGTAGATGCGCCATTCCATCTTTCTGAAGAGTGCAGCAATGCCAACGTCGCTGCGCCTCGTGCCATTGTTATGACGAGCGGCTTCGGTGGACTCGCAGGCTGGGCCCTACAATTGGTCGTTGCATATACCGTCATCGACATCCCGAGTGTGATCGAATCCGATCTAGGACAACCATGGGCAGCTTATCTCATTCAAGTTATGCCTCAGAGGATGGCACTCGCCATTCTGAGTCTCACCATTATCTGTGGCTTCTCTATGGGGCAAGGCTGTATGGTTGCCGCATCACGAGTCACATTTGCCTATGCCCGTGACGACTGCTTCCCATTCTCATCCTGGATCAAAAAGGTGAACAAGCACACATACACCCCTGTGAATGCTGTCTGGTTCAATACCACTATTGGTATCCTTCTTCTGCTTCTAATATTCGGTGGCTCTGTATCCATCGGTGCCATATTTTCGGTGGGAGCGATCGCGGCAATGGTAGCTTTCACCATTCCCATCATGATCCGCGTCTTCTTCGTCGGCGACCGATTTCGAGCTGGTCCCTGGCACTTAGGTAAATTTAGTAAGCCAATTGGGGGAATGGCATGTGCATTTATTTTGGTTATGATGCCAATCCTTTGTTTTCCCTCGGTCAAGAACGGGAACCTCGATGCAGCCGGTATGAACTGGACTGTCGTCGTGTATGGAGGACCGTAAGTTCACTTTCGCAACCTCCCAAAATCTGATGTGGAAGGCAATTCTAATGCATGAGTGAAAGGATGTTCTTTGTAATTTTCTGGTGGTTCATATCAGCACGTCATTGGTTCAAAGGCCCTGTTATCAACGTCGAGGTAAGCTACTTACTAGACACTCCAAATTACAAGCCCCTCGGCTTCCAAATCATGAGCACTGGAAGCATTGCCAATAGTACAAAGACTAACAGAGATAGCATCATATGCTCGGTCGTGGGGATAGAGTTGTCGAAGGCGTGGAAGGAAGCTCGGATAGTGATTCTCAGCAGAAAATGGGATTGGAGAAAACTGCTTCACCAATGGCTGAAGTTAAGTGAATTCTAGGACTTTTGATCTTGAGCTGTGTATTTTTGGTTAGCTTGTATATGATAATGTGCGATGAACAATCTGTTCTTTACCTTGTGTCAATGCAAATGCCTTCTCTGATACTGAGCATGATCCAATTGTTAGAGAAATTGTAACATGATCATACTAATTGCTAGACCAACACCCATAACGAGGCAAGAGATAGGCTCCATATTATCGAGGATCTAAAAAAAACATATCAGGAGCAAAGAGCTTCTGTTCAGGATTAAATGTCCAGTTTTCACCGCGCGAAACAAGATTTAAAAAGATCAACAAGACCCATTGAAAACCACACACCTTCACACATCCGATGCGTCCCCTCATTATCTACATCTCGTATTAAAGTAAACACAGCCTCCCTGCCCTCTCCCTATTCCTTTCTCTTTCAGCACGCGGTAGTGCCGATCAGACAATATGCGGCATTTTTTCATGAGGAGGAAGAGTCGCTTAATTCAGATATATCCCTCATCCCTCACACTCACCAGACCCACTCCTGAAAACCGACCTTGCACAGCCGAACATGAACAAAATTCGCGCACGTAGAATTGCATCGTATGGATTATTTATTGTTTGCGTTGGGTCTGCGCGCGCTCGGTTTGGGGGGAAGGGAGCGTGGGAACGGCTAACATGTGGAGGGGTTTGTAGGAGAGCGAAGAAGGGCTGTGCGAGGGAGGGGGATACCGCATGCGCTATGTTGTGTTTTGGGGGGTTTGGAGTTACGAATATGACGGCATTGGTGGGACGGAGGGACGGACGGGTGGGTGGTAGGGCGTTGTTTGTTTGGTGTCATGATGTGACGCCGTGAGGTCGATGTGAAGTGGGAGACTGGAGTGTGCACGCTGTGACTTGGAAAAAACGGGTCACGAAAATAAGATCTACGGCCCTCTGAAGTTGTATTTGTGTTTATTTGAGTGAAGCATCAGATGTCCAGGAGAGAAGAGAAACTGTAAATGATCAACCTAGCACGACTCTGAAATGTTTTGGCATGAAGTGTATTCTCGTATGCATACTTGCCGCCGGGCTTCAAAGTTAGAAGAAGGGAGAATCAAATAAGAATGCTGTGACTGAGTAAATCCATAACAAACATGATAAAATTGGCAACTAACTAAGTTCAATGGATTCAATAACGTGTCTTGTGAGCGTGTAAATTGTCTGTTATGTGATTGATAACTTCGCTTATTTCAGGGGTTCACAATTCAGTTGACTAAGTGCGCAAAGAAATTCCCAAGGAAAGAGATAAATGCAGTCGAATACGTCATACAAGATCAGAGCGAATACTGGTAACTAAAGGACATTATCAGAATTCACAGGTCACCTGAAGATCAGAACGTATTGTTTCAACCTTTTTTTGTCTTGCATAATTCTCTAGCATTTGACTACCATAGCTTCAGGAAATTGCTTGCAAATCCGGCGAAATGATTATCTAGGAGTTGGACCTCTCTTGACACAGAAAGTGTTAGGAGTAAAGACACCCTCGGGATCAAACTTGGCCCGCAACTTAGACAGTCGTTCGTACGACTTTTCATCATAGTACTTTGCCCTATCTGCATGCAAGTCATACCCTCCATAGGAGCCCCACAAGACCCGAAGATCCTTCTTACTGAAGCAGCCGTTAGGCCCCAATGCCTCAGCCTCGTTCTTGTTGTGCCATGCTTCGGCGGTAGCTTTGCTTCCAGGTACCAGTGGGTCGTAGAAACAATCAAGGGTGGCACACACAGTGGTGTCTCTGAAGTTGTGGCATGTACCGTTGTCTTTGTTTCGATAGAACATAGAGTTCTTGCCACCGAACGGCTGCAGCTGGCACGAAAGGTAGCATCCATTGTTCTCCGAGCTCATAATTGAGTCGACACGCTGAGTGAGCCAGGCAGGCCAGGCGTCATCGAGCAGCGTGCTAGAGTCGCTGACGTGCGTGCTCTTGAAGTAGGGGTACTCGAACTCGCGCTCGAATTTGAAAAGCCAATCGTTGCCCAGCACCGACATCGGTTTGAAGGTCACTGGTGGGTTGGCCATGAGCGGGCCTGTGATATCCTCGCGATAGTCACATCCCTCCGCGAGACTGCGGAACCACTCGAGGTCGCAATTCATGTTCTCTGGAAGTGGGACCCATTGTGCCCACACGGAGATAAAGCGAGGCCAGATCAACTGGCCCTTTGAATCACGCTTTTGGCCGTCCAAGGGATTACCGTTACCCGGCTTGAGGATACCCGGGAAATACTTTTCGATCTGATTACGAGAGCTGACCACATTGACACAGAGATCATAGTTGCGGGGGAAGTCTTGATCATCGGACATCTTTGCCAAAATCTTGAGCAGACGTTTGAGAATTCCCTTGTCATAGAAGAACATACACTTCAAACCCATAGAGCTGGAGTAATCTTTGTCTTTGTGGACTTTCATGGTGAAGTGCGTCAAGACACAAAAGTTTCCTGGACTGCCTCCGAGAACGGCAAAGAACATGTCGGGGTTACTCTCCTTGGTAACAACCTCACGCTCTCCCTTGTAGGTTATAATCTCTAGCTGGGTGATATGGTCTGCAAGGAGACCGAAACTTCGACCGAGTTGACCATATCCGCCACTCTGGACATGTCCACCTAGGTGAACTGTGATGCATTGGCCACGAGGAACAAAGATCTTGTTGGCTCCCATGAAATTATTGAATTCCAAGAGACTATGGCTGACACCTGCGCGGACAGTGCTGTCTGCTTCATTGTAACTCAGATGATTCATGATTTTTGAGCCCTCGGGATCCTTGAATGTTTCAGAAAGGTCAAGTTGGATGTTGGGTGCAACGGTTGACGAGGCTCCGCTGTATTGGTGACCCCCAGTTCTGATTGCAACAGCAAGTTTGTTCAGTCTGGCATATTTGACAGTTGCTATAACATCATTCTCGGACTTAGCATACACAATGAGTGCTGGCTGAGTGCGGGCCTGATAAGAAGAGGTGGCATATTGAAATGCTTTGCTAACATAATCCGCCGAAGATGCGGTAACTTGCTCGCCTTCAATTCCACTGATCGTGAAGAGATTATTGCCAGTAGGCTTCACAGTCTTGTGGATGTGGTCCAACTGAGTAGCATATTTCAGAGCTCTCTGGACGACATCTGGAATCAGGCATTGAGGGTCAGTGGCTGATGGAGACATGATGTGATAAGATGTTATTTGTTGAAAATGAAGGCTTTAAATTGATGCTGTTGAAAATTAACGGGAGGAAACTTGCCTTTTTATGTGATTTTTAGCAACTTTGGCCGTGTTGGCCTTGTTGGGCTTGTTGCTTGCATATACATCGAGCACAAGTAACTTCCTTGTTAGCTACGAGCTTCATCCACATTCAAAGCTAACTTTTAAACTTTCTAACTCAAAGCAGTGAATTTGACATCTGGGGTGGTTGTACACGTGTCTATGCTCTTTTGAATGCAGTGTTACCATTTTGCCCAATTTTTCTTTTTCCAAACCTTGCCTGCAGCAAGTACTATATCTACGGGCAGGTCCACAAGGAATAATATCTACTCACCGATATTTCAACAAGATAACAACATACCATATATGGCTACAAATTATCGTTCACTTCAGTATATGCACTAGCATACCATATAAATTGGCCTCTTTCGTCTTTAGAACCTTGTAACCTCCCAATTAGTAAAAAGATCCAATTGTGGGAATAATTGTGATAATTATGTTTGATATAGTAGTTTACCCATATAGTATGACAAACTCTCAACGATTTAAGAGATGCTTGCTACTGGCGGCTTCTGTAAAACATATTTCACTACTGTATTCCTGAATATAATGGTGTTAACGAATTTCATAATTTACTTTTAAGTAACCCAGATCATTGAACTCTAAACTAGACTTCGAGCAATGTGTATGGTACCAATCATATGGTGTCCTAGACTGTACCTGACCGGTGTAGCAATATCACTACTCTGCAGAATCTTCCGCATTTGTTAGCAATATGAATGGGTGTTGGAAGACTCCACCGATTTTACCTAACATCAACTAAATACCAGGAATCTTCTGATAAAAGGTAGAGGTTTCAGATACATTGAATTTAATGCTGTGAGCAAAAGCTGCAGAGTGCCATGCAGCTGTCTCTCCAGCAACGTTCTGTTTGGTGAAGAATTATATTTTTCCACTTCCCAACCGAACGAAACTGCTCCAATAGACCATGAAGTCGGAACTTTTAGTCTACATCTTAATGCAATAGTCAGTCTGGGAGTAAAACCAAGATCAAACCCCTATAAGCCACCTGATGCGGGGAATCTGCTCTAAACTTTCACAGCTGGACTGTAGTGATACCTGGCAACGCACTAGGTCCTGTGGAGGCAGTCAATTGGATGCAAGATCACGACTCGTCCACCAACGTTGAATTGAGTTTTGAGCGAGACAGCAGTCTTATTTCAGCTTTCTCTTGAGGGTGTTAGGACAACAAATAGGATGTTATGCGGCAACTGGTTTTCTCTGAATCCAGGCGGTAATAGCGGTCAAATGCCAACCCTTAATATCCAGCTGGTATTTAGACATACTCAATTAAACACCATGATTCCCCACAGCATAAGCCATTCGACCATAATAAGAGCTATGTGAATCACTCGCCTATTTGCGTTCCAGCAAATCAAAAGTCAACTCGGTTTACCCGCGTGTACCTACCGTCAACACTGCATACTGGAATTCTGGGTAGTAACCTTGGTCTCCACTGTAACACCACAACATCTGTTTTAAACACGATAGAGTCAAGTCAACACATTACTTACATTTTGCAGGTATTCGACTGCCTCAGAGAATCATGACTAGAATGCAAAGCTTTCATATCAATACAGCCGGTTAAAGAAGATTGGAGCTGCAGTACAAAGACTCCATTATCAGACCGATCAATCGAGTTATTTTTTCATATCGAAGTGCTGTTAACGCCTTCGGATATGCCGGATAAACAGAGATGCAGATGCAGCCACTTTTAAAAACAAAGCAAACTCCACTATTCATTTACGATTAGTCAAATTCTGCCTCTCGTCAAAACTATGCATCTTGAGCTGAACACACATAAAATGTTTTACAATACTTCAAGCCTTGAGATTCAGCTTTGCCTCTGAAACCTTAAGACAGCTGTGAGAAGTTAGTGGAAGATAAGAATAGTCTAGTTACACGAGAATGGTCCAGATTGTTGGTTCATTTGCTTTTTAGAGGATTAAGGTTTCGGTACTGAACAAATGAAAAAGTGACAAGCTTACGTATGAAGACCTCCATGAACCAAGGAAAACATTCAACTAACAACGATGCATCCTAACACCGAGTAAATATACAAACCGAGATCTCGTAGCCTTGAGTATTTGTCCTCTTTGTTTTCTGCTTCGAGGAAGCTATCTTTATTTTCACCGTAGAACGTATGCTCTGTTGGCCATGGATCTTTCAATAACTCCACCTCATTTATAGATGATCTTCCCATCTATGACCTGTGGAAGTGCCTGGATGACAATCTCTGTGGTTAATTACTCAATTGTCCAATGTCTCATAAAACTTCACTAGCAGAAGGCGTAAGTGCTCACTGTTTAAGTAATCGTCACTGCACCTCAATTAATTATCGAATTGCACAGGAGCAAAGATAAGTTGCTTGACTAGAGACAAACCGCTAGATAATTTACAGTTGTGTCCTAGGACAAGTCGACACGAGTGTTTTCGTTTACGTTTGACTCACTATAGACTCTGAAAACCACTGTGACTTCTCGCCTTAATCCTAGAGTTGTGGCATATTCCCAGGCTAGAAAGATTAGAAGATAGCAAGTATTTCCTATTACTAGCAATCTTGGGTATGAAAACTCTCATCTTTATCTCTCGAGTCTTTCGGTGCGGCTTCCTTCCACTTGATTGTGCAAGATCTTAGTTGACTCCTCGGCTGAGTGTTCAAAAGCACAGAATGGACATTTGAGCACATTACTACCACACAGCAACCTCCACTCCCCACATCCCCGGCATCGCCTCGCCAATATGTCCCGATCGTATTTTTTGGAGTCAAATTTAAGGTCATCGCCATACCATCTCAGCAATCCTGCCCATCTACCCTTGAATTTTCCCGTGGTGATAGCGTCTCTGATAGATTTTTCAGAGAGGGCGTTAACCTCATCGACGAGGGCTTGAGAGGGGAGCTCAAGAGAACCACGAAGGAGCTTGATTACTTTGTTGGCAAAGTCGATGTATTCCTTCTGGTCGGCGCCCCAATTCCAAGTTGTTAGAAGATGTGTAGCAGTTGTGAAATTGAGAGTCTTGGCGTTTTGAAAGTCGGCATTTCCGGTTCCACATAAGTATTGCCTTTAAAGATTGTAAGTAAAACAACTTCTAGTTAATCAAATACAATTTTGAAGATCCTTGAGAGGCTGAAGACATGTTATGAGAGGGCGATATTTCTACATTGATAAAGCGGACTCAATATGTGTTCCAGTCTCGTAGAACACTTATATAAATGAAAATCTGAAAACAACTAGAGTGCAACCTACCATATTGGTCCTAACGCACCAAGTTGAGGGGAACGCATAAGGACATAGTTGAAGACGTTCATACGGTTCAAGTTTTCAATCCTTCCTTTACAGAATATTTCATATCTCTGCATAATTTTTTGCTTACCTAGAGTATCAGTATTCAGATATTCATGCGTTATATCTGCTGCGAAGATACTAGTCGCCATGTTGGCGTTGATTCCAGGTGAGTAGAGAGGATTAGTAAAACCAGTAGCATCACCAACTGCGGCCCAGCCATTGCCTGTCACTCGAGGACAATTATATGTTAGATTCTTACGGACGTACCAGGTCGTACTGGGGCCGTAGAGGTCTTGAATAAGGGTGTGTTTATTCATGAGTTGTGTGATCTTAGTATAGCGTTTTACGATCCAATTAAACTTTCGTTCTGCTTCGCAAGAGCCATATTCCTGTAAATCGGCAGGGAACGCTACATCTGAGCGCAGTGCAAATCCGATGCTGACAACCCATCGAAATTTCAAGTCAAATTTCTTGATGAGATCGTTGGTGGATGGATATTGGTCGGCAGGAGTCTTAGCTTGGTTAAGGTCGAGGAGATGATTGATCATTCTGATGAGGTTTGGCAGCGGACTTCCCTCCCATGTTGGCAGACGGATAACCCAAGCCCAACTATTTTCATCAATAAATCAGATTGAAATGGCGGATATTTAGGGAACCTACCCTTCGGCAATACAGATATGATTTGTATTACAAGACTCATAGTGTTTCAAAGGCACATGTGACTCATCTCCAATCTCAGCAAAGTACGCCCAAAAAGCATTGGTGTTGAAGGTGTCGAAGCGCTCAATCCGAGATTCTTTGGAGGCAAAACGATGGAAACGACCACTTGCATCAATGACCAACTTTGCATCAATGCTTTTAATATCAGAGTTCCAGTTTTGTACATGTAGGGTATTTAGTCCTGGGTTGATGACTTAGTATTTGCGTAAGCGTATCTTTGACTAATGGAATCGTTTCGCTTACCATCAGTCTTTCCAACAAAGCTGTCGACTTTGACGTGATGTCCGTATAAAACGTCGATTCCCAGTCTCTGAGCATAGAGTGTCAGTAAAAGTTCGCTGATCTTGCGCTCGATCTGTAACGTAGGTACAAAATCTCCCGGAGGTCCATTGGCAACAAAATTTGTGTATGATTCGGCATCTCCAACGGGAGAGAAGTAGTAGAATGCAAGTCCGTCCTTAGGTCCAAAGAGACGCCACAGCAGAGCTGAATCTATCCCTATATTCTTGAGCCAGAGCCCAAAAACGGTCAAGGTACTCTCGCCAATCTTGTAAGTCGGCTCTAGTTCCTTTTCGAGAATGGTCAGACCTTCGAGGGGTTAGCACTCAAAATTCTCAAATTCCCCCAAACGTACACATGGGTCTAATTATTGGGAAGACTTGCGAGTCGGATTAGTATTTCCTAAATGTGTTAGCCATTTCTTGTTGCAGCGCCTGGAGCCAGAATCTGAACCATACTATTAGGCGTTCTTTCTAGTTCAAGTTTGCGAGTGTGAATAGCGTAAATTAGAGAATGAATACCAGCTCCAACGACAACGACATCGGCAGACTTTGGCATAATTCCTGCACATGCACTGCTGGAATTCAACACTAGCGTATTGCATGGCCCCCCTTCTAATTTCTTTGAGGATGCTGCACCCATGGTTGCTTCAGTAAAGATTTTAGCTCTTGTACAGAGCCTTAGAAAAAGGATCAAAGAGCACAGGTTGCTTGTAATATAGTTTTCGTCTCGGCTGACCTCGCTTTCCTGCAGGAAGATTAAAAAAATGTCGCTTCTGGTGTTTGGTAATTGTTGCTCCACTTTCTTGGACCACTCCCAGCGAGCTGTTCGTCTAAGGATTCTAGTCAACAAGGGAGTTGACGCACAACAGAAGGCTGCGATAGGACGGAGACTTGAGCAGCTTGGCTTTTGATTAACTTGATTGCTTTAAATTGTAAGCCGAGCTGTGATTCGTTCTTTTATTGGGGAAAGCTATTCGAGAGGTAAAACAAGGATTGCATTGGCGAGATCTTGATTTCCGTAGCGCAATGTGTCGTAACTGATTGAACAGGGGGAAACCCCGTTGCGGGGTTCAAACCAGTATTCACAGATATATAGATGCTTGTTTTAATACAATGAGACACAGAAGAGCAAAAGAATGTTCGGAGAGCTATATTCAATATTGCCAAGACTCAAGGTGGAGGTAATCTTTTGTGATTCACAAGCGAGGTCTTTCTATTCATCTCTCAATGTAGAATGTTTATTCACAACATGCCTGAGCCAGGAACAGCTGGTTTGTGAAACACCAATGGGGTATCAACAATATCAAGCTTAGCGGAACGTGGTTTTGAAAGCCGAAAATTCAGTTCTGTCCAAGCACAACATGAACTTCGGGTAATTTGCTGAGATGCCCCAACAGCACATTCTACTTTAACAAGCTGTTAGAGAACCTGTACTGATCTTATAGCTAATATATGAAAAGAAAACTAGATGGTATGGCTTTTGGACTAAAAGGCTTTGGCGTATAATGCCTACCAACGAACAATGTGGGAGAAACAATTCACGTAATTCAAATTGACACGATTGACTATGAAACTTGCTTTCAGAAATGTCAAATATCAAGAACCAAGTCTGATGGATATTGTGATAAGTGCTAAAATTTGTCCATGAAAATACTTTCTACTGCCAACTCAGGTGGTACAGACTAAGCATCCAAGTTTTGACCAATGGTGATATAGAACCAAAGCAGTGAACAGTTCTGATAAAGTTTTTGACAGGTGAAGGAATACTCCAGAAGCACTACATTAGAGCAGCCAAAGCTCAGTACAAGTTCCAATCTTTTCCGCATCCATTTCAATTAAAAACAACAGTCTTATGACCATTCAGCAGCACCCTCTTCTCGGTAACCCATTTCACCGCAGTCGCTAATACATTACTCTCAACGTTGCTACCTTCCATGGTTAGCTCCTTGGGGCTTAATGCATGGTCGACTCTAACAACGTTCTGCTCAATAATCGGTCCCTCATCCAAATCGCTGGTCACAAAATGCGCAGTTGCACCAATAATTTTCACGCCGCGATCATAGGCTTGATGATATGGCTTAGCTCCTTTGAAGGAAGGCAAAAAGCTGTGATGAATGTTGATAATCTTGCCAGACATTGCGGAACATAGGCCCGGAGATAGAACCTGCATGTAGCGAGCAAGTACAATAAGATCAATGTTGTTCTCCTTAACCAGGTTGAGAATTTGAGTCTCCTGCTCAAGCTTGGTGTCCGCGGTCACGGGAAGGTGGTGAAATGGAATGTTGTACGTTTTTGCAAGCGGTGCAAAGTCTGGGTGGTTGGACACAATAAGTGGCACGCTAATAGAGAGTTGAGATATGGATTGTCGGAAAAGGATATCATTAAGACAGTGCCCGATCTTAGATACCATGATCATAACTCGTGGTTTCTGAGCAACACAGGAAAGCTCAAAGTTCATTGACATCGATTCAGCAGTTTTCTCAAATGAGCTTCGTAGTTGTTCGAGGTTGATTTCAGTTTTTTCTGTATCCACTGGAATAAAGTGCACCCTCATAAAGAATCTCTTAGACGTGGGGTCTCCAAATTGCTGGGAATCTTTGATGTTCAAGTTGTGCTCTGCCAGAAATCCCGTGACTGCGTGGACAATACCTGCCCGATCTGGACATGATAGAGTTAGAATGTATTCAGCGCTATTGCTAGCTACTTTCGGAACTGTAGATGCCATTCTCTTTTGTGATATCCCGGCTGAAGTCGAGTTGCTAATGTTTGTGGTGATATCTGATTGGCGGGGTAAAATGGAGGCTGTTGACCAAGGAGCTCGACTATGTGCGAATTTGACTCTTGAAGTTCCTTTCAGAATTGTTTGCAGAGATGTTCTTCCAAGTAGCACTTTGCCCGCTGTCGACATTAGAGCCGCAAAAGTCTTCTCTGGTCAATTGAGTCATTATATCAGGCTGTGCGGATGAATTAAGGTTTCTGTGAAGAATTTTGACCCCACATGGAACTGGCCGGAACGACGCGGCTTGGCATGTTATATTACTTTCTTCGATGCCAGGAACATTAGAAAAGTCAAGGAGCAGCTGATAAGCCAAAGATCAAAAATACATGAATGGCTGAGTTGAGTAACTACAAGAATCTCTAAAATCCTAGCCTAGTGTCCTCTTTGCATGACTACAAGCACTAAATGGAGGCCAATAACTTAGCTCAGACCTATCATCCGTTGGAGCTGTTCAAAGCACTGTAGGCCCAGAAATCCTGAGAGTTTGTAGATATCAACAAATACTATTCTAAGCCACTGTAGTATTTCAGGTAAATAAGATAGGTAGCAAGGGACAGAATACACGAGATTTAAGTGCCAAGCATAGACGCAGCTCATTATGAAATGCCTTAGGTGAAGGTATGTGAGTATGTGTAACATATATCTATTTAACATTTTCAAATCAATGAGAAAGAACATGTTAGGAAAGACTTAACTCTAAAACTCACGTATGAGTCGCATGACTTTATCATGACTTTATCGGCCACGAAGTACAATTTGGCGACTTCAACAATACCCCATGTGAACTCATCAGCAACAGGGCAAATTACTTTTCGAATCTATACAACGCTAACATATTGTATCTTGTAAAGGGCTTACCATTGTGAGAAAAAAGACGTTTACGGAGGGAGGAGAGATATTATGCAGCAGGTGACAGACAACACGTCACCAGCTGCTCCGTTGGCCGCAACCAGATCAAGTACGAGCCTAATAGATTCTTGCTGGGGACCTGCCCTATTAATAAGGTATACATATCGGGTGGAGCAGCAACGGGGCATCTCTTTAGATGAACGCCTCCAACTGCAACCTGTCACAAGCATTGATGTTGCTAGACTATGATGTAACGCTAGTTCTTGGTGGACCTGCGCACTTTAAGCGGCATTATATTGCAGAAACTCATAATGGCGTAATTGTAAAATGCTAGTATAATGCGACTACCTACTACGAATGAGTTCAATCGAAACAGATTGATATGGTTAGGGATGACACAGCTATGGAATGCTAGTACACCAGCATCACATCACAACTCCGGCACTTTTTCCTTAGGAACGTGTTCTAGAACTATAGTTCGGCAGTGAACCGTATTACAGCTCAGGGATAATTAAAGTTAACGTTTGCTAATGATATGCATACCCGCTACATACTGTAACCTGAAATGAAATGGCCAGTTGTCATGGTGACGCTAGTGGTGGGGGCTTATCTTGGCATTTTTGGGAGACCTCCTTTCTCTCCTGTCATCTGCAGAGTCATGGACGAGTGTCACCTCAAACTTCTACACAAGATAGGAGAATCTAAACGCCATTAAGATCCTCAAAGATCACGAGAGACCTCGGAAAAAGTTGAGGGTTTTTGCTGCTCTTTCTGGAGACAAGTAATAACAATAACCCAAATTGATAACATTACACAGCAGTTTCGACATAGCATGTATTTACGTCACTCTAGTAAGGATGGAGGGGCTTTAGAATCTCACTCAATCAGTGCATGGCAGGCCTGGTGACACGCAAGAGATGATATTGATGTCATCGATGTCAAATGATAGAAGTCCCATCAAATTTTGATCATCTTAACAATGCTTAAATACAGGAGGCCTCTTTTCTAGAAAAGCTGTCATACCTTCGTGCTTATCATGAAGAGAAAAAGTGCTATAATAGAGTGATCTCTCATACTTCATCCCCAGCTCCAAACTCGATTGCTCAGCTGCAGAGGTCAGCAAAACCAACCATGGATTCGACCACCATAGTCTTACAGCAGACTCTGGCCAGATAGCTGTTCTGCAAAGATAAAACAAAAAGAAATAAGAAGACTTACCCTCTAAAATCGCACCTTTCGCCAACTTTACGACCGGGCTAGACCTTTCAGCGATCTTCTGTGCACATTTTATGGCTTCCGGTAGAACATCTTCATTTGAGAAGACTTTCGAGACAAGCCCAGCCGATTCAAGTTCTGTACCAGTCATTGTAGCCGATGTAAGAATCATCTCCATTGCCTAAGAAGTGAATTAGTATTATCTGCGAACCTAGTATTGCACTTCTTACTTTGTACTTCCCGAGGGCTCGTGTAAGGCGTTGTGTTCCTCCTGCGCCTGGTATGGTACCTACAGAAAGTTCCGGTAATCCGAATTTGGCATTTGTAGCAGCAAATATGATGTCACACTTGTTTTATCAGTAGGAATTTCACTACAGAAGAGTTACAGGTGGCAAACCATCATCGCTAATTCAAACCCCCCGCCAAGCTTCATATGTCAGATCTAATCATTGAGTTTGTTTATTGGGATGGATCTCCTACCGCGAATCCCAAGACTGCAGCGAGAATTGGCTTCCTCATTGAGGAAATCGCATCGGATAGGTCTTTGAGCCATTGCCGCTCATATGCTTCGACAGTAGAGATATGAACCAGTTCACTAAGGTCCGCTCCAGCTTGTGCCTATCAGCACTGATCTATAAGGTCCTTCAGGTCTTACACTGCCTTCATTACCATATACAACATTCCAAATAACGATAGCGGGGCGGAGCTCCTCTGCCCACAGCTTGTACGTACCTGAGAATGGTCCGTTTGGAGCCGAACCAGTAAGTATAACGGCTCTCACCTCATCATTTTTCTCTACATTATGAATAGCGCTAATTAAGTCATCTATGACTGACTGCGAAAGTGCATTTCGCTTTGCTGGGCGACAGATCTCGATCAATGCAACCCCGAGCTGGTCAACAGTTATCTTGACAAACGACTGGTGTCCGGTAGAAGCCATGGTGCAATTCAATTCTTTTGAGGTCCTAAAATCCTGGCTGGCGAATCGAGGAACAGTCAGTTTGATCAAAGATATAACAAATCTTCGGTAAATGACATGCGGGTGGAAAAACAGGATGCCATTCCTCGTCAACTTGCCCCTCTTCCATCATGCCCATTAAAATTGGGATGATCTTTCGTTTCAATTGTATGGTAGTGATTTCACATGGTAGAATGCGGTGTTTGACACTCGAGCCTGGTTGCCAGCATTCTCCAGTATGCCGCAATTTGGACCCTGCATATCCACCATCTCCACAGCATCTATCGGTGTTACCGCACTTATATTTCCCTCCAAGCACTCAATCGGGCTGGGTCAATCCGATCCAATTAGCGACATCCCCACCTCTAGCAAGGATTCCACCGTGCTCCGACAGCACCTGAGTGTGGGACGTCGTATTATAAACAGCCTAAGCAAGTAAAGCAGCCCATTTCTTGTTATTGTTCCGTTGCCCATACTAGCTTCTCGGAGCTTCGAAACGAAAAGCTCAATGTAAACCTGCAGAAGCTGACAGATTGTGTGTCAGCGTCAGTTTTCTCTTGGCAGATACTTGTTTCAAGCTTTTCTGAACAGTTTCCACAGCTGTTCCTCCCAATCAAAGAAACATGAGCGTATTCTCCGAAGACGCATTTGAATTTGCCATACACCACATTTCCTTAATCATAGATAGAACAGCTTCCCTGTTTACTCACCGCATGCAAGATTACCTACCGACATTTGCCAATTGCTGGAAAAGCCATCACGTTCTCCAAGGGGCTTTGACTAAACATGGAAGTACGTGCTGGTCTAGGCTCCGAGTTTTCACTCTTGAGCTTATTTCCCTTATAATGGATGTGAGAATGCTGGGCAGTGGAGTGTTGAAACATCCATGTTTACTGCACCTTGTACAGCCAATCTAGCATTCTTTGCCTGTCCGTAGCTGGCAGCTTTGCAGGTGTGAGAGCTGGAAAGTTGTGGTCTGCGATCTACGATCTGTTTTAAGGGGGTAATTGTTGACAGATGTCAGCAATTGCTCTATAAATTATATCTTATAGCTAGTTTGCCTTCAAATTTAGACACTCTTTATGTAACTTCTATATATTCAGAGACAGGTCAACACATTTCTTTCGGCTACCTACTGACCTATACTGTGCTTCAACTATGTCAAGTGTCCAGTTTTCAAACAAAGAATTAGAACTGTTCCATCGCTATGGACATGGACCAACCATTTCACCTGCTTTCTCTTTAATCCACAAAGCATTCGAGTACCGTGCCGAAAGTCAGCCCCATTCAGTGGCCGCTGAATATTGCGGCGATTTCATAACATACGCTGAGCTTGAGCTGAAGTCTAATACCTTGGCGAATCATCTAATCAGCAATGGACTCCAGCCACGGCAACGCGTATGTCTGGTGGTTCAGCGATCCATCCATATGCTAGTAGGAATTTTAGCAGTTTTGAAGTGTGGCTGCCAATATGTTCCACTGGATGGAGCTGTGACGCCTGAACACTATATATCCCATCTCGTGATGGATACAGAGGTATCGGTCATAATATGCCTCGACGTTTTCGTTTCCAAACTACAGCGATGTGTATCTCAAGACATCTCATTAGTTGTGTTGGACAGACATGACAATTTTCTATCCGCAAGCTCTACAATCAGACCTAAGGTTGATATTGGACCTGAGGATGGAGCATATCTCATCTACACATCAGGTAAGTTTGATACCGTGGTAAAACGATTACTCTCTAAGTATAGCAGGCACTTCAGGACCTCCAAAGGGCGTAGATGTTGCGCATGGTAATGTCACAAATCTTTTGTGTCTTGAACCAGGCAATTTAGGGATCAAAAGCGGCACGCGTGTTGCCCAACTTTTGTCAATATCGTTTGATATGGGTAAGTGTCCCAAATCTCTTGAATAATACTATAAGATCAGCAAGCTAACTAAATGAAGGTCAATGGGAAATTTTAGGTACACTATTGAATGGAGGAACACTCATCATACGTGGTTCGAAATGGGATGAAACCCTTAAACGAGTAAGTGCCGGCTAATAAACTTCAGATGCATATCGCACCTTAGTGTTCTAAAGGATCTTCCAAACTAGCTGCTCTTCCATATTCATTTTTACTAATGCTTCTTAGGTCGACACGGTTATCAGTACGCCGTCTATACTTGCAACTCTCAAAAAAAGTGATTATCCAAATATACGGGTGGTAGCTTTAGCCGGCGAGCCATGCCCTTTGTTGTATGTTCTATTAACCCTCATCTCATTCCTTTCCACGTGACTCATATTTTACATAGATTAGCAGATGAATGGGGTCAGGATTGCGACTTATACAATTGCTGCGGCCCAACAGAGGTGACGATCGTGAATACGACCCACCTTCATCTACCGGGCAATTGCATATCGATAGGCCGCCCTGTGCCGAACACTAGTGTGTATATCCTCGACGAAAATGAGAATCCAGTGCCTATTGGTGAGCCTGGACTCATGTGGGCGGGAGGAAAATGTGTCTCGAGAGGGTACTTAAATCTCCCTCGTGAAACAGCTAAAAGTTATAAGCTCGATAAGTTTCGAGGTGATGGGTAGGTTGTTCCTTGGCTATTAATCTACAAATTTAGCTAACTTGCTATAAAGATCTTTGATGTATAACACAGGTGATCGGTGTAGGTGGCTGGATAACGGAACGATAGAGCCTTTAGGAAGGATGGACGATCAAATTAAAATCAAGGTACTTTTAACTCTATTCATTACTTACTTTGCTAATACTATGATAGGGGTTCAGGATAGAACTCGCAAGTATCACAATTGCTATAGAGGTAAGAGTTTTTCTCTCTAGTAACATCAATACGGGACAGAGTCAGCGGTCAATATCGATGGTATAAACAGCAATGTTGTCTCAGATGGCTACTACATTCAACCTTTCACAGAAAAGTAGCAATACTTATAAAGGGGTTCTTTTTGGTAACGCTTTTATGTATACATCTGAGACACCGAAAGCTACATTATACCATCGCCATTAGCCTATGTCATCTGGTTACCCGGAAGGCACCAATGCTTTAAGAGACTAATATCTTTAGAAAATCACTGGTGTTGATAAGGCATGCGCTATATTCCGTGATCAAGTATTATGGGCATTTTACTCTAGCCCTTCAATGATTCCCGAGAGCACATTGAAAGTCGAGGTGGGGAAAGCCCAACCATACTATGCAGTACCCAGCAGATGGGAATTTCGACCTGTCCTTCCATTAACAACAAACGGCAAAATCGACAAGAATGCGTTATGGGAATCTGTTACGACTCTGGGAGAGAAAACAGTCACCGTTCCGCAGAACGCGATAATCAAATCCGAAAAACAGATCTCTCTCTACAGCAATAACGAAATCTCTAGGTCTTCTAGTAACGGTAGTGATACCGAATCCAAGCACGAATGGACTTTGCCTGAGAAGAAGGGAGTCCATGGCTTGAGAGCTCTGCGACATAGATTCTTCTCTGTCTACAGGCGATTTCTCTCAATTGTTCTGATCGGCAACATCATCGGCATGATTGCAGCCATTATGTTTTCATCCAAAGGAAAGAGTCTTGAGGTCGTTGGATTGGCTTGTGCAATCAACCTTACCATTTCCATTCTCACTAGACAGGACTACGTGCTCAACGCTCTTTTCACAATTTGCTGTTCCGTGCCTGTATCCATGCCTCTTTGGATAAGAGCACGCTGCGCTAAGATTTATCATATCGGTGGAATCCATAGCGGGTGTGGAGTGGCGGCTGCTGTCTGGCTCGTTCTTTTTAGCGGTGCTGCCACGATTGCCAAAACTTCTGTCGCAGTACAGGTAGTGAGCTACCTCATTATTGTACTACTTCTTGCCATTATCGTGACCGCCCAACCCAAGTTTCGATCGCGCCTCCATAACAAATTTGAGTTGGTACACCGCTTTGCTGGATGGTCGGCACTGGCCCTGTTTTGGATTCAGACAATACTTCTTGCCGACGATACTCGCGGTAGCAACTTGCTTGGGAACGAGTTGAAAAAGAACCCTGTGATGTGGCTCTTAGTTATAGCTACAATCAGCGTAATTGTTCCCTGGCTACATCTACGAAAAGTCAATGTACGTTCAGAGGTTTTATCCTCTCGCGCCGTGCGGCTGTACTTTGATTATGCCCATCCTGTAAGCGGAGCAGCGGTGCGACTCTCCAGCAACCCATTGACTGAATGGCATGCATTTGCCACAATTACCAATCCTGAAGAGAAAGGATTTTCGGTCTTAGTTTCGAATGCTGGGGACTGGACGAAGCATCAGATCGATACCGCTCCATCCAAAATTTGGGTTCGGGGTATCCCAACTTGTGGTGTTATAAGAATCTCTACGCTTTTCAAAAAAGTTGTTCTTGTGGCTACCGGGTCCGGTATTGGTCCATGTCTGCCAGTCATTTACGCTAAGAATATCCCAGCCCGTATTTTCTGGTCGACTCCTAACCCGGAGCTCACTTTTGGAAGCGGTATCATCAATGCTATCAAGGCCGCTGATGGCGATGCCGTGATCCATAACACGAAGACTATGGGTCGTCCAGATATGGTTGCGATTACATATCGATTACTCAAGGAAAGTGGTGCGGAAGCGGTGGTTGTCATTTCGAATCAGAAACTGACTCAGCTTGTTGTGTATGCGATGGAGGCTCGAGGAATACCAGCTTACGGCGCGATTTTTGACTCGTGACGAGGACGAGAACGATCTCTTAAACTCTCATTTGTAATAGTATATTTGGCGTTTTGGGGGGGGGGCCGTTTCCTTTGTTCTTCATGCACATATTGCTGGTTATCAGCTATACTTCCGGCAGAGCTTTGATCCTCCTTGTTGTTGCTCAATGCACTCTTCCAAAAAAGAAAGAAAGAAAGGAATTGCCTAACTGATTTTGAATGATATCACCGATGCCTTGTTCATTTGGGGGTTGCCATAGGTTATACACTTCTGTATCGTGGAGATCTTGATACGTATGTGGTGCAACACGATGAGATATTTTGATTCATTCTATATTCTAAATTAGGGGACATCACAAAGCCATTCATTAACACCACATAAGATAATATTTCTCATCCAAGAATTTTGGTACAGCTCAGAGTCACCAGTTTAGTACACTGTAAAAGTCCCCTTGACCCCTATACATTTCGTCTATCATGACTCTGTCGAGTCGCCACGACTAAGACTTGGAGAATAAAGTGAACCTTCGGTAAGTAGTCTCACATTCAACGCCGGTGTTTTCTAGCGAAGATCTTCTTTCATTACCCCCTCATCTACAGGACCAAGTTCTCTAAGCAAGTTTCATCGGAACCATTGTAGATCTCTTTGATTTGTGCTCTATTCAAACACGAGTCAGTATCTCGATCGTGCTTTGGCCGGGGGACTACATACTGTTCCCCGTTCAAAGCACATCTTAGCAGGTCCATGACTACCATAAAACCAAAAGCAGGTTATTCAAAGGAAGACTAAAGGAACCAGCCTATCGAAGGTTTTTATTTAACGGGACGGGACATGACCCATTTTTACAATCTGGAGCATGCGCAAATCAGACGTTCCCGCTGATCGACGGCCTTTAAAAGTGGAATGGTTTCAGGAGCCGGAACGGGGCAATAATCTGATCTTGGATCATCCATAATCAATCTTCAAATAAACTTGTATTCATCCGAAGTTAGTCAAGGGATGAATCAAGTCTTGATGTATCAGAAAAATGGGAACAAAACTTATGTAACAAAATGGCGACTGAATGTTACATACGACGTCTGGTTTACGACTTTAAGATTTTCAAGCATGTGCAATTTCATATCATTTTATATCACGTTTTAAGTACATATCCTGAAGTATTGATTCACTGTAAGTTATCTACAAAGGCTACAAATTTTCTCCTCGAAGTATTTGGGACTCGAATGTCATTGCTAGATATATCCTGGGTTTCTGGACAGGGATAACTTGAATTTATTTACTTTTTTGGATCAAAGAGACGCGTGACCAACGCCCAAGGACTAGCTCCACGGTCGCAATGGAACTTCTAGAAATCAACTTCGAGATAACAGTAAAGTGGTAGGCACCGTAGTATGCCTTCTACCAAGCTTCCACAAAGCTAGTCTTGAGAGCAGTAATCCCTCCAAGATGCAGTCATATCACCAAAGATCGGCAGACGTTAAGTATCGAGCAAATTTCATCATCTATTTATCATTATTCATGTCACTGCACGCTATTTAAATGCGGATGATACGAAATTGTCTTCACTATTTTTTCAAACCCTCCCTAATCTCCACGGCCAGATGCTTAATCCGTGGCTCCCCAGCTTTCGTGATTGTCGTATCCACTGCCTTTTCAACATCATATATTTCCCGAGCCGCACTCTTAATCTCATCATCAACCTGAATGATTGTGCCGACGGCAACCAGTGCACGGAAGATGACCTCAGAGTCAGACTGTGAAATCAAAATGCGACGAAGGGTGTCGAGGATGGCAAGGGCGTGCTCAAAGGTAGACGAGGAAGGGGAGGTGGTAAGAAGGACGGAGTAGTTAACATAAACTGTTGTCGCGGCGACAAGAAGATTGCGGTTGGTACTGGTAGAAACAGAAGACGATGTCAAATCTTGAATTTTGTCGAAAGAAGAAAGGGCTAGAGCACGACCTTCGGGTGTGGAGAAGAGATTGGCCTATAGATGGATTAATCTCCTGTGAATTGACACATCATGTAGGGAGTACTTACAAAACCTCGAACCGCCATTGCTAGATGATTTTCGCCATGTGGCTCAGCTTCAGTGGCTCCTTGTATCAATAAATCTACAACGTTTCCACCTCGAGGGTCTGAGTATGTAGCAGCTGTTTTGGAATCAACCAACAGTCTCAAAAGATCAAGGCCAGCCATTCTGTCCTTATATGGCCAAACAGTTGCCAGCTTCACGGCCAATTGAAGGCCACCGGGAACAGGAGTCTTGGATTTTGTTTCAAATTGCTTGCGAACATCTGCTAGTGTTGATAACTCTTCTGGATTTAAAGATATGTCTTTTTTTCCATTCTCTATAAGCACCTTGTTGATTTCCTGTACCTTCTGTTGGAGCTTAGGGAGTGATGCGACTGAAATAAATAGGTAATCTTTCTGAGGTAGGTATTTAGGTCGGGTGGTAGATACTGGCGCAGGCGCATTTCCAGGTCGGTATCTTTGATCACTACCCCATGGGTCAGATCCTGGGGCAGAGGAAGTGTCTTGCGTTGGCTGATCGAGGCTGACTCCTTGAGTATTTGCAACGATGTGTGCAGCAATTTGCTCTAGATATGTTTGAGGAAGCTTGGTCCTATCAAGAAACTTTTGTGCTGCGTCATATGGATTTTGCGAAACATTGAAAGGTAATTTGAGAGGCGCCTTGCCATCCTCGACGTCGATGTCAAAGACGTAATCATAATCCTTACCTTCGAACTCGACCTTGAATACTAATCAGCTTGGGATGAAATTTCTTATAGCTGACAACTTACCTTCCTACCACTGCTGCCTGCTGCATCGACGACAGTTCCGACATTGTCCCATTTTCCAGTGTCTGCTCATGTTAATATTAAATAGATCGAGCTCGATCGAGCTAGAAATAAGCACCTACTGGCAGACCACATGTACGCGGAAACGTTTCCATTAAGTTCTTTGATCATCTGAACTTGGCCATCCTTGGTACCACTCTTCTGCTGTATAAATTCTGGACCTGGGAGCTTTTCCTTGTTTATCTCTCCTAATTGTTGTTGTGGGATCGCAGACTCCTTGACCGAGTCTATAAACTGCTGTGTTGTCTCCGCATCCGCAAATCTCGATGGATCCCTAGTAAATACTCTAACAACACGGTCACTCGCTCCGGTCACAATGTCTCCATTTTCTTGGCATACTGCGACTGACCAGACCGATATAGCTGGGTGTGTAATGGTTTGTATACACTCCACACCCTTCCATATCCGCACAGTTCGATCTTCGCTACTACTGATGAGCTCTCCCGAGGGAGTGGCGACTAGGGAATATATGAAGTTGTCGTGACCATGAAGCTCTGCTAGCTGTTCGCCTTTCATTGACCACAGCCGGACAATTCCATCATTTCCCGCTGAGGCAAAATCTGCACCCGTGGGGTGATCTTTTACCCTACACAGTGCTCTCACCACATCGTTTCCGCCCCTCATTTTACGAATAAGTTTTCCTGATCTATGAAATATGCGAATAAACTGATCCGCGCATGCTGTAATGATGGTCTCCGAGTCGTATGCCAAAACACCCCATACAGATCCTTCGTGTCCTCTAAACTCGGTCTCTGGTTCCCACTTCCCAACCGGCCAAGTTCGAGCAGTGGCATCCCAGGATCCACTGACCACATATTGTGCTGCTGGATCAACATCTAAGGCACACACATTTCCAGCATGACCTATGAGTAGTCGCTCGGCATTGTCGTCTGGAGCTCTGGAAGGTTCTCGGACTTCGATAATAGTATCTTTTCCCCCAGATAGAACAAGGCCATCCTTGAACTGCGCACTAGGTGGCAGGGAGGCGACAGTATTGACGAAAGCAGTAGCATGTGAAGAGATTGTTTCATCGAATAAGGGAGGGTTGTCGGACAGCAGCTTCCATATACGAACAGTTCCGTCTCTAGACCCTGATACCACAGCCTTGGATGATGGATAGGTTACACCTCGAACCTGAGAGTAAGGTTAGTACTGAGGATTGTGATTAGAGAATATAGCTTGGCAGCTTCGTAACTATGATAGGCAAGCGTTGAAGCTGTATGCCACACATGCTAAAGTATTTGGCCATGTGCATGAATAGCAATTCGTCACCAATAGTCTAACTTTAGGAGTGTATGGAGGGATTCTAACATCATCTTCATGGCCAACCAAAGAAGCAGATAGCTTGTATTCCGACATGTTGGACCGTATATCTGAATTTGAATTGATTCGAATGTAGAGACCTAGAAGGTATATTCTAGTTAGGTGGTTTCTATGATTGTCTCTAAGCTTCTACAAGGTTGTGCTTTCTAAACCAGCCTCGCCTCATACTTAGAGCCTTGTCTCGCTTACCATAATACAGAGACGTAGATTACATAAGACAATGACGCTAGTATGCTCCATCCTCGGCTATGGAATAACGTTTCGCCGTAATATACCAAGTAGGCAAGTGGGGTCTCGGTGTTCCAAGTCTAACTCTCAACGTCTCTCTCCTTTGCTTTCTGTTTATTAGGAACCAGAGCTTCAGAATCGGGGAAGACAGTTTGGGCTCAACTTTGCGGATACATATACCACGACTCTACTTTCTAGAACCATACAAATCAAATCAACAAGCAGTAACGACTTAACGACCATCACGAATCTTCTTACAGCTGCTCCCAATTCCGCTACTCTGAAATATTGTCCCAACACATCTACACAAATTCCTTCTTGCGAAATTTGGCGCAGCATACTACCATTCAGCATAGCTCATCGAAACTATTTTACAGCTTCTTCCCCTTCGAGCTAGGTTCTGCTCGTAGATTCGACTAGCATTTATAGGATCTGGTAGCGGTAGACGTTCTCGGAGAGGAAAATCAACTGGGGGATCTTACACAAGAGAATAAGGGTTGTGATTGAAAGCGCTACGACCTACCGAACACATTATCAACATAGCATCGTCAATTTGTTTGAAATCCCAACCAATTTCTGTAACATGGTCGCATCAACTACCACCACTGAGGTTAAAAATGCTGTTCCACTTACCTGTCATGGCCACTCGCGACCGGTTACGCATATCAGTTATTCCAATCCATTAGGTCGTAAGTCTCAGACAGATCCCAGTGCAAATATGTGATTTCATCTGTTACATAATTAGGCACTCATTTCAGGGCATTAATACTAACAATAGCCTGTGTAGTTCAAGGTGCAGAAGAATCCTGCTACATGATTTCAGCTTGCAAAGATAACAACCCCATGCTTCGAGATGGTCTGACTGGTGATTGGTATGCAGGAACACATTTATTGCCTTTGAGCCAATATTAATTTCATACAGGATCGGGACCTTTTTCAAGCACAAAGGGGCTGTTTACCAAGCTCGTCTTTCGTCAGATGCCAGCATTGCTGCTACCGCTTCTGCTGATTTCACGGCGTAAGTCCGCACATCCTTTGTCCGAGGAATAGCTTTAACAATAGAGCAGGAGAGTCTGGGATACGCACACTGGTGAAGAGACATATACCTTACAGCATAACCATGTCGTTCGAGCTGTTGCTTTTCCTCCAAAAGTTAGCACAGTTGTTGCTACAGGAGGTGTAGAGAAGAAACTTCGTATATTCGACCTTAATGACGCCAATGCACCTACCCGGGATCCTACAGACCCTCGTCACTTGCAGTCTTTACTTCCTGCTCTCAATAGCGATAGTGTCTCGAACGACATGTTAACGGGTGCCGATAGCATTACGATACCTGCTGAAGCAGCATATGAGATTGGGCCAGGCGTTCATAAAGGTACAATCAAGGCTATCGTCTGGACACAGCAGCCTCAATTTCTGATTACTGCTGCCGAGGACAAGGTAATCCGCTGGTGGGATTTAGCCACAGGCACAGTAAGACAAGAATACTCTGTCGACGGAGAGATCGGCTCGGTCGAATTTACCAATGTAAAAGGCGAAGCGGGAGATATTGGAGGTGGACAACCTATTCTGACCGTTGCGGCTGGTAACAAGGTTCACTTTTTCGGAGGGGAAATTGGCCACCAGCACATCAAGACCATTGATCTTGGCTATGCTGTTGCGAGTGCTGCCTTGCATCCCATTCAGAGAAAGTTCATCACAGGTGGAAACAAGGATACTTGGGCAAAAGTTCACGACTTTGACACCGAAGCCGAGATTGGTAAGTCAGAGCCTAAAATAACGTGCATTCTCTACTAATTTTAAAAGATGTCCACAAAGGCCATCATGGTCCAATTTGGAGCATCAGCTTTTCTCCGGATGGAAAGCTCTATGCGACTGGCAGTGAAGATGGCACCATCAAAATGTGGAAAAACTGCGAGGGGCCGTTTGGACTCTGGGGACGCGGAACTTAAATAGACTTGATATCTTCAGGCTGAGCTACCTGGTGTTGGGCATAGATTACATAGATGTTGTAGGTATGCTGGGTAGCAGTTATGCTAGAGAGCGTGATTCACATCATAAAATGGGATAGCGTTTCTTGATTATTCTACTTCCGACCGTGTCGTCCATAAACACTAATGTTGAATCACCTAGTTGGTCGTGCTAATAACTAACCGCGAATATCCTAAGATTATAATCGATGCGAGAAGAGCCAATGTCATGGCATTACGCCAATATTTGCCGGGCACCCCATATTGTAAGTTACTAAGTACTCAGGCGGCACGTGTTCTAGACTGGCAAACATGGACACCATTGCTTTAAAAAGTACCTGGCTTCGTGAGTCTGTATGAAATTTCTAGCTGACTGTGGTACTTTCAACTTTTCTTTGAAACGGCCTGGCCTTGTTGAAGCTGCGTCGAATTCCTCTTTCGCTGCTAAATTTAAAGTAGACGGCTTTTGCTGGAGGTGTTGGCCAATTAGCTTCAAAGAAATCTCCCCTTGAATGATGTCTCGCCGACTCTATCATCGTTGATACACCCTACGTTATTTGAACTGGCTTCCACAAAATCTGGCTATACATGCTTTCTTGTTTATGTTGATGTTACACCAAGTATGATACTAGATAGGTTTTTTATTGAAAAGTGCTGCCAGTAGTTTCCCTCTGAAAGTTGTCACACAAGAAATTGCAATATCTCGCAGCATGTCACCAGTATAATCCAGATCTCCCAGTTTAGCCAATTGGTCAAATATGTGATGTCTTTTCTTAGGGTGCTAATTATGTAGTCTAATGTTCAAGTGACTCGAACTACTTCCGGGTATCATCCAGTATGTAACTAGTCCTTTCCTAAGCTTCTGTCTCTTCCCGCCTTGCAGGCTAAGATCCCAGCACCAACTATACATGTGAATTAGGCAAGTCTAAGAAGTTGCTAGCACCGGAAACTTACGAATACCGCCGTCATTGACGGGTACGAATACCATCTGTTGAGCCGAGTGTTCATCTTGAATATTCTTCAAGATTCTATTGACACGATCCTCAACTCCGGAAAGGTAGTGTGGAAAGTGCATTATACCTTTAGCATCGAAATTAGATCATGCGCTCACTGCAAACATGGAAAGAATTTACTCACAGCCACCAGTATAGCCAATCGCCAGTACCTTTTCCTCCACGGTGTCCCTTTGGGACTGAGAAGGATAAGGGATCAAAGATTGTAAGGCTTTCTCAGACTTCAATGATCCTATGCACAGCATCAGGCCAACAATGGAACTTGCCATCAACATGGTGGCACGGTTCAGTATGCTGGAGGTGATTCTACAAAGTACCATTGCTGTTTCGTAGGTCCACTGCCACTTGCTGCCTCCTGACTGGGGAATTTCTTCCTGGCATGCTGCTGTGAGAGAGTCTTGGAATTGGCCTGCGCCTGGATCCATAGGGTTTTCAAGTTGGATGTTCAATATTTTTCCAATGACAGCAGTAGTCACACCATTTCTCTGCGTCAACAAAGGGGGAAGCTCAACCTCTTCTATATGCATTATCGTGGTAAAGAAATCCACGGCCATAATTCTAGCAAGTTCTCCTAGATATCTACCAGCAGCTAGAATGTCAGGGTCAGTAGTCGTTTTGATTAAAGTGAGGAGGTTTTACTCATATAGTCAAATGGCTGTTGACCCGGTATGGGAAGATCTTTATCTAGTATTAGATCCCATCTTGTTATGTACGTTTGTATTGGAACTGAGCCTCCCCGCATTGCCCACTCAGTGTTGACGATGATCTCTAAATCATTCGAAAGAGCTTCTTCTGTTACGATCTTCCCAGGAACCTTGAAATTCCCTAAATTCTTAATGGGCATTGAAACCGTTGCGTTGCCGCCCGTTGCGCAGATGAAGCTCTGTGCTATCAGTCAGTGAGAATTATTAAGTACCATGATTGAATATATCAGTGTAACCAAAATCATAAGACTCTTAGAAATCATAATAGACTAAACTTCTACACCACAAATACATTTTGAGGCTCCAAAAGCTTCAAAGCGTGTATGAGAACACTTCAGAATACCATTAAAATAGAAACCATAGTTGAAGTTGATCATAACGGAAAAGCAGGTAAGGGATACTTACCATATGTACTTTCTTTCCGAGCAGTGTCTTCATTTGGTAGTTCGTGGTAACAAACGTAGCAACTGCGTCATTCACTATCGCTGCAATTTTAAGCTTAGGAAGTTGCTGAGCGGGAACCTTTCTCGTATCTTGATCCATGCGATGTTTCTCGTAACCCTCAACCAACAAATATCCGAGACCGAGGTCGGTCGAGAGTGTATACCCCTTAGACATAGACATTATCCTTGCTTCTGTCAGGGAGTCCTGGCTAACCCGCAACAAAAGTGTTAGTAAAGTTATCAGAGTGTTACCTTGGACAAATCCATGAACCGCATCATAGCAAGGAGAAATAAGAACAGATGGTGCATGCTTACATCATAGGAAAAGAAAATGTTACGCCAACAAGTAGTACATCGTCCGTCTTGTTGTCCGGAAACCCCCTTTCATGGCCAATGACCTCAGCCATGCACTTTCCAATCCAGGAAAACAAACTCTCAGGCGAACCATTCTTCAAACTTTCCTCGATATGCCATGACATCTCAAAAGATTTGTGAATCGTGTTACCGACCACCATAGTGGAGGAGCCTGGGTGCTCGGCAGCTGCAGTATCGTTGAAAGCTCCATCTCTATCACCGGCGGGACTCAATAACTCAATGACCCCGACTCGCAAGTTTGACCCTCCGATGTCAATGGCAAGACACCTTCCTGTCTCTTGTCCGGTTGGCAAGTTGGACTCTAGAAGTGGGGTGGGAATGAATTGATCGGAGGAGTGTGTGGCAAGCTGCAGATACGTTGAGCAAAGATCCCTAGCTAATACCCAGTTGTCTTCAGCCTCTGGTGGAGTTATTGGAAACTCGACAAGAAACGCATCTAGTGATGCTGAGACCGAAGTCATGATTATTGCTGGGTGTATGTCGGGAGACACGTATAACCGTTGCGACAGCTATATCCTTTAGTAGTTTCCAGCGATACATAAATCCCTGAGATGCATCTGTATATCTGAGATATGTAAGGAAATACTCAGAGTTCATTCACCTAGGCTGTACTTTTCCTGGTGCTGATTTGGAGCCGTGATATTGTACCAAGACAGCACAGATCTGACACGTGACTAATGACCGTCCGTCACAACGAGTGATCACAAACTATTCATGCTCATCTCTTTATTTCCTTACTGCCATAGTGGCGTATCAGATATTTAAAACCAGACTTGGTGACAATTCGTTCCTTTTTGAGAGAAATTTGTGCAATTTCACAGTAAGCAGATCGAGAATTAGCGTCACAACTATGTCTTAACAAGGATAGGAATATCACAATTCTAGTCTGCGGAGAGGTGCATGAAGGTATGTAAACAATTTAATTAGACTCAATTAAGGAATTACGTATTATTCTGTGGTCTTCATATATTGTTCAAACAAGTGAAAAGAAAAGGTGAGTCTATATAAAAGAACACACCGCAAAAGGAAACTTTTTGCCGTCAAGCAGTTTTGGAAGCTCCATTGCCTTCCGCCCATCCCTGGGTATCCTGTTATGCATCCTCCTTCCAACACCATGAATTTATAAATGAAAATAGCAGTGTAAGCTCGTAATAGATAGTTCAATCATTAAGCTTGAACATTCTCCTCAACGCTTGGAATTTCTTCTTTTTCTTCGGAGCTCCTGCACCGTTGACACTAATAGCATTTAGACCAGAATCAGTGAATCGTCTGGTTCCCAAGTCCGGTCTCTCCTCGCCGCCAGAGACACCCCCAGCTGCATCTGAAGTGAATGGTCGACCTTCCTGTTCCTCATCCTGAGGAGTTGGCGAGGTTAAAGGTAAAGGCCACGTAGCACTGGGGTTTCTTTTCTGTAGCTTTGGCGAAAGTGGTCTGCCACTAATTGAATTATATGATTCCGAGCGCTTGACGGCCATGAGATCCGATTTCGAGCGTTCCAATGGGGTGTCGCGCCTCGCAGGTGACTCAGCATCTGATTTCCTAACCTTTGCGAGATCATCCGGCTTTTTACGACGCAGGATTGACATTAATGAGCCACGACGAGATTGTTGTGGTCGAGGTGCGGTGACGTTTGCCGTGTAGGTAGGCGACAAGGCTTCACGACCTGATCCTGAGCGCTTAATGGCAGGAGGCTCTATCTTTGGTGACGCTAAACCGTTCTGCCGAGTTTTGGCAAGTCTCGAGGCTACTGCCACAGGACTCTTCTCGTCGTCGCTATCTGGAAGATCGCTAGAATCCCCATCATCAATTCCCGACTGGCGGGGAATTCCTCGTAAAGGTTGACTGGCGCGCATACTTCCGCGCATAGTGGTAGATTTTGGTAGAGGTGGCTCATCATCGTCATCGCTGGAATCCACAAATCTACTTCGGAAGGCTGGCGCAGAATCCTCCTCATCGCTAGAATCGACAAAGCGGCTAGACCTTTTCGGTACTGGTTTTGACTTTGCAGGCTTTGCTGATGAAGAGCGACCAAAACCTGGTAGGCGAATTGGAGACTTCGTACGCTCCGGCTTGTTGTTTCGCAAAGAAGGGCCGTTGTCTTGCGAGTTTCTCATCGACCGGCGCATTTGTGTAGAGACCGGCGCTGGTCCTGCACTAAAAGGCCTACGGTTTTGGGACTCTGTAGGTGACATAGACCGTAAGCTAAATCTACTCGAACTAATAGGTGATGTGGGACGATCATAGCTAGCTTGTTCATTTGAGCCCCGCATCGATCGCCGAAAAGTCGTGACTTCAGCAGGTCTTGCCCGTTTGAAACTACTATCACTGTCCGCGGATCCTCTGCGTCGAAGAGGAGCTGCTGGTGTAGGAGCCTTTTTAGCGGCTGCCGAAGCTGATGCGGCCGATAATGCCCTAATATGCATCTTGACTGCTGCCGGATCGGGCCTGATCTCTCCTGTACTTGGTAGCGACACAGGCCGAGATTTCTTTTGTAGTGCACCCTTAGGCTCAGGATGTTGATCACCGCGCAACGAGCCACGCATAGAACCTTGCCCTCTCATTGACCTTCGCATATGAGTATCAGGAGCTTGAGTTGTAGAAGTTTCCTCAGCTCGCATCGATGACCGCATCGCTGGTACATAACCATCTTTTCCTGCTTTGGTACCTGGCTGAATTTGATAAGTTCTGTCACTTCTTGTTTTTGGTTTTGGCTGCTGTAATATTGGAACCTCAGCCGGTAAAACTGCTACCATTTTCTTCTTCTTAGGTTTTGGTACCGGTTTGGCCTCGATTGTTGAATCAGAATCCTCCGTTTCATCTCGCGCTTCTTGTTCAAGACGTCGCTTTTTGTCCTCCGATAGGCTCTTCCAATATTCTTGCGCTTTATCCCATCCTTCATCCATTTGTGGCTGATATGGTGTCTCTGATAAACCGCTTCTCTGATAGGCTCGTTGCTTTGCCAAATGAATGGTAGGGCTTTCTGGCGGTGTACTAATAGCCAGACCAGGTGTATTGTCAATGTTAGGACTTTCTACAACAGCATCCAACGACAGGAAACCGTCACCTTCGAAATCAGATAGATCTTCTGCCGCATCGCTATATACACCACTAGTATCCGAATCTTCCTCTTCTTCTTGTATGATTTCATGCTGGATAGAGTTTTCAAAAGCGATAGCACCAACGACAGGCGACCCTGGCTGGGGGCCGTCAAATGGTTCGGCAATGCCAACCATTGCGGGAGTCGGCTCGGTAACTTGGTGCTCAACGATCTTTGGGACTTCATCTTGATCATCGTGCTCTGAATCGGAAATCGAACTTAATGGAAACCCACCTGGCATATCGAACCAACCTTGTCTATTTTTGTCTTCCAGAATAGGTGTTGGTTGAGTCAATAGAATCTGGGGGCCGTCTACATTCACATCGGCGACTTCAGATTCTGATCTAGATTCGGGTAGAACACTGCCAGAGTCAAATTCTACAGGCTCGCTTGGTGGCTCAGAAACAGGGAACATTATCTCATCCTCAGGCTTGGAGTCAGTCAAGGTCGAGATCGTGCTATCGCTATCAGAATGATAACCACTGCCTTCGACTGACGTAACCTGAGGAGGTAATGGCTCCCGTGACTTTGAGATGTTGGCTTCATGTTTAGACGCAGCATCCTGAGAAAATACTGCCCCGACAACATGATCATTTGATTGTCCAATTGAGGTTTCAAGCTCATCATTCGTTTGATCTGTCACTTGTGGTGATGAAGGAATGGATGGCAGTGGCGTGTCTATTCCGAATGGATCCGCCGGTTTTATTAATTTTCTTTCTTCGACAGGCTCTCGTCGAGGATTCGATCCCCGAACACTACCAAAAGAGGGAAGAACTGGCCGAGGTTGCATAATTTCGTCGTCGTTGTCATCGTTGGCGGATGTATCCTTCTTCTTCCCACGACCACCAAGACTAAACCAGTTCCGCTTTGCGACTTGGGGGCTTTGGGTAATCGGTGAGTTTGTGTCTATTAAGCCAGCTGCCTCACCGACCATCACATTGGTCTCATCGAAGCTTACCCGGTGAGCCTTTTTCCTAGAGGGAAGTTGCAAGTCATTAGTCCCATTATCAGAGCCCATTGGTGATTGATCCCTCGATGAATTTGAAAGTTGTTTGAGGGCCGACTTTCGTGGTGATACAGAACGTCCAGGTGGGTTGTGCCGCACGACCAAGTTGTCGGGACTTTGCGCAAAATGGGCTGTTCGAGATGGACTAACAGACTGTAACCTGTTGCCTTTACCATTCCCGTTTGCAGTGAGTCCTTCATCTCTAGTTGGTTCAATGGGATTGATCTTAGGAACTGACACGGGCTGCTGATTTGGAGAAGCTGTGCTCTGGCGCTCAGGTGTGTCTAAGGAAGGCGAAGGGCTTTTATGCCTACTGAAATTTCTCCCTGCATTGGAGCGAGGTAATGGGGATGGTGAGAAAGTACGACTGCCTCCCTCAAGTCTCGCGGTTTTGGCTGGCGTTTCATCTTCTTCCTCTTCCCTCTCACGCTCCTCGCGTACCACTGATGGCTTTTTGACCAGTGGAGTGACTGACCGACTATTTGTGGTCCTTCTAACAAAGTCGCTATCATTGTCCGACGAGTTCGCAGTATATGAAACTTGTTCACCACCAGATTCACTAGCAACTGCCACTTTCTTCGGTCTTCTCTTCTTTGGAGTCGCTGCAGGCTCTGGAATTGGGGCCGGCTTTTCTGCTTCCTGCAGTGCTGCTGGCTTTTTTGTGGTGAGTGGTTCATGCTGAAGTGAGCTTTTCGCAGCTTCCAAATCATCTATGGCAGTCCCTCTTGGCTTACTTCCCATTGTACGGTCTGTTAAATGTGATCCTGTAGCTTTAGCTGGACCATCTCTTTTCTTTTTCTTTACCGGTAAGCTCGCTGCATGTTGTACTCTCTGCCGTTCTTCAATAGCTAAAATATCTGCGTATGGTAAGAAACTCCGAGTATTCGGATCATATACCAGATTTTGATTTGCAGGAGATGTAATTCTGGGTTGTTGTCTTTGTGGGAAATTATATGTTAGCTCTCTGTAGTGTATGGAGGATGCCGACCCAGAACGGCTGGGTAAAGAAAAATTGACCGACCCTCTATCTGACCTCTGCAAACCGTTTAGTTCCGGAACACTTGACAGACTCTGTATCCTTTGGCCGTTTCTCCTTGGACTTGGAGCCGTGTTGCCCGGTCCCAGACTGGATCCTCTGCCATTAGCAACATTGGGTGGGGGCGACGTCATGCGCATGGGAGCTTCCAAACTGGCAGTTCTCCGATGGCTGTTTGATAGATTCCGCGGTATCACCGGAACCGGCGGCGCATCGTGAGCACTAGGAACATGTCCTGATGGCGATGAATCCCTAAAGGTCCGGTCTGTCATGGAACCAGAACTCGTTCTTCGCTGAAGCTCGGGTCGCTGTCCTCTAACCGATCCATTTCGGGAGCTTCCCACGGATGAATTCGACTCGGCTCGCCGGATCGTCCTTTTGGTTTGTACATCTGCTACAGATATAGGAGTCGTGGGTCGAGATCGCAACGCAGCACCCGCAGCAGCAGACGCGAGGGATGCACTGGAAGCTTGATTTTTCAAAAAAGCTTGCGCCGCTGCAGTCGCTGCATTAGGATTCGCGTTGGTGTTGTTCAACGGCTTGAATAGAGATGTCAGCAAGTCAAGATTCCAGCAACAGCGCGTTCCTGACGGCAGAAATGCATCAGCAGAAGATTCTTGCAGAACTTACCGGATTGGATAACCCTCGCTTTCTTCGGCTCCCGAACATGTCGATGTGTCAGGCGAGCTGCCTTTTAACCTCTGCCGACCAGGGGCGAATTGAGGATATGGATATTATTGCATCGAAGTTGGCGGAGCGAAAGATAGAAAAAGAAGTCTGCTGGAGCACAAAGAGGTGATGACGCTGGGCGTAGCTGTGTTGTCCTTGGGGTTGGGCGGGTTTGGTTGCAAGGGTTGATGGGCGCCACGCTTCGCATCAGACACCAGCAGGGATGCAATGGAGGGAGACGAAGATCTAGGCTCGAAAATGGGAAATAGACGATGGATGATGGATGATGGATAAATGAATGATTGATTGTTGGGCTGAATGTGCACCAACGCGGGAATCAGGATTTGGTTTGCCCAAGGGAATGTGCTGTGAAGACGGTCGACAGCTTCAGCCGTTTCCGCTGCGACTTGACTTGAGGTTACTTGTTATTTAGAGCCCCCATTAGAGCCAGCACCACCACCAACACTAATTAAACGTTGACTTGCTGGTCATCACCGAAAAAACAATAGACAGCCCCGAATGAGGTAAGGGTTTGTATATAGCACTGGCTTAGGGGCGGCCCTGGCTGCATTCATAGATAGTCGAGGCCTAGAAAAGGCGGAATACACCATTGCTGATCAGACCTGGTCTCCACTGAAAGGCTTGTTACGGCCATCCAGCTAGGGAGAAAGGCACTAGTGTGTGGCTAGTGTATATTATATCTTGCACAATTATGATGACGTAGGACTGGTGCATAATTCAACAACAAAACATCGACATCAACGATAGTGATCTGTACATGATGGGCTTTCTGAATGGTCTAAAGGTAAATACAGTACATGCACGGCGGACATGGTCTTGTTCAAAGTATTTAAAGACGCGACCTTGACCTTAATGCTTGACCTTGATACTTGATATCAATGCTTTCCTGTTGCACCAATTCTCTTTCGTCTCTATTGATTTTGTAATCGTTGGGAGGATCCTGTTCCTGAGATCATACGGTAATAAGATTAGGGAGAAATGGGTCACGTGCTTATGTATAGCTCCAGTTCTCCTCTTTGGCCAACTACCGAGGCTACACAAAAGTGAATACAGGCCGTTGTCTGACTAGCTCTGCTTGCCCTTACTTAACTTTGCAATCATGAAATACAAACCACTTCAGAGTTGCAGTCAAACTCAAAATATCTACTTTCATCCCAATTATCACCCAGTTAGAACAATATGTCAGTGTCTCAACATCCACCACTTCCACTCCCACCGGGAATCAATGAATATTACCTCCCGTCCCATGATCTAACCTACCATGTTCTGGCTGCCGGTAATCCAAAGAAGCCGCTCATACTATGTCTCCATGGCTTCCCCGAGCTAGCATTCTCATGGCGCAAGATCATGCCAGCCATCGCAGCCGAAGGTTACTATGTAGTAGCATACGACCAACGGGGCTATGGTTACACAACTGGCTGGGACACCCGCAAATACGCCGACGTTGATTTACATTCTTTCTCTGTTACCCGTGTGGTCAGAGATGCTGTTATTCTTGTTAACGCTCTAGGTTACAAAGAGGTAGCATGCGTGATCGGACATGACTTCGGTGCTGTAGGGTCATCGATGTGCGCAGTAATGCGGCCCGATATTTTCAAGTCGTAAGCTCAAATGGTCCCAGCATGATTTTTATATCCTTGACACTAAGTTTAGGGTGGTGATGATGTCCCATCCGTTTATGGGAACACCTACTCTACCATTTGATACAATTGCAAATGGTCACCCCACCCCAGTAAAGAAAGACATCCAGAAAGAGTTAGCGAGCCTTCCAGAACCACGGAAACACTACAAACTATACTACTCAACTGAAGAGGCTGCTTCTGAAATGGACAATCCTCAGGATGGGCTGCTTGAATTTTTAAGGGGTTATTACCACTTAAAAAGTGCAGATTGGGAAGGCAACGATCCACATCCCCTGAAAGAATGGAATGCATCTGAGCTTTCAAAACTGCCAAATTACTATGTGATGCCTCTGAAGGAAGGCATGCGCGAATCTGTTAAATATGTCATGGCGAAGGAGGATCCAGAAATCGTCTCAAAACGAGGCAATAGATGGCTCCCCGATAATGAAATCCAGGTATACGTTGAAGCTTTCAAACAGAATGGATTTCAGGGTGGACTTAATTACTACCGGGTCGGCTCAAGTCCTGAGTACATGAAAGATGTAGAGCTTTTCGCTGGACGAAAGATAGACATACCTTCTATATTCATCTCTGGAAAACAGGACTGGGGTACGTACCAAGAGCCTGGTGGTTTTGAAAAAATGGCAGAAGTATGTACAAAATATAAGGGAGGACAGCTAGTTGACGGTGCTGGTCATTGGGTCCAACAAGAACAACCTGAAAGAGTCAGCGAGTTGATCGCCGATTTTCTGAGGCAGATAAATGTGGATGCAATCTCGCATTAGTTGTAGAGTAGATTATTTGCCGCTGGTGATTTCATTCAGAGGTAGATAAAAAAACAAGACAATTAAATAATACCAACTGTATGTATAACACAATCTACACTACCACCATACCATCGCTTTATCTTTTCTACTTTGTTCTTGTTATCCTGATCCTTACCAAACGGTCATTGCACGTGACTTTACACCATTGATATGTCGCGTATCAAATGCTTCTCCGAGCACTTCTAAGGCTTACGATGAGCAGGTCTAAGCCGTAATAGTCTCTCTAGTGCGTGTCTCTCGCACAGTTCGTTTGGGGCTCATCTTCTAAATTTATGGTTGGTTGGTTTCAATGCACATCCTTCGTGCGGCTATGCACTCCCTCAGGAACCGTTACCGCGAAGCGAGCCACGATTTATGTAAAATCGACCAAACAGCAATCAACTTCGCCATCCACCACAGAATCCTATTGTTATTTATTTAACGCCACATGTCCAGTATCTGAATCATCAATATGTATAACAATGCTCTCTCCGATCATCAGGGACGTCAGCCCATCACCAAAGTCAAGATTCTCCCCACCGAAGAAGGTAGAAGAGCCTAAGAGACGGTTTGAAGCACGGGACAACGAAACGGAAGACGAAGAAGAGAGTCAAGAATACATTAGCGAAACTAAAAATCATACACAACTTCAACGACGCCAACCATCCCCAACCTCACCTGAGCGACGAGTACAAAAAGCACCCGCAACTAAGAAAAAGGCGAACTTCAAAAAGCCAGAACCGCCACAGGAGCCACCCAAGAAGCCTCACAAGGAACATCGTTCTTTCCTTCTCGCCGTCCACGTCCTGATTGCTCTTTTCGTTGTCGACACCGTGTTCCCACGTCTGAAATCACAGAAGAAGGACGCAGAAATCCTCGCCAAGAAACATAAACTAAAGCAAGAGCGCAACGTAGCGAGAAGCCACAAACAGCTTGACGAGAAGAAGGAGCTGAGAAGACTCAGAGAAGAAAGAGCGAAATTCCAACAGCAGTTTCAAGAACAGCATTATCTCCGGAACGAGAAAGCCAGGAACGCTCGTCAATATGTCGGTAGTCCACCAGAACATAGGCAACACCATCCCGACCTCCAGGGCCGTGGCAGGCATGGGAGGGGCAGATATTGGGATGAAGATAGAGATGTTGCCGGTCATCAACGTCGCAGGCACCAGTCTCCCCGTTCCCCGCTCTGAGTTTGCGTCAAATAGCACTATTAGCGTGGAACCTGTGCTGAGCATGAAGGGGCTAGGCGATATCTACGGAATGAATGACCGTGGTGATGTTATTGTCATCAGCCACTCTCAGACAGCGAACTTTCTTGGGAACAATTCGACCTTTAGCGCAGGAGAGACGAGAACTATCTCGAGGAAGACCAAAACTACAAGTTCCGAGAAGGCAAGGGAGACGGATGACAAGGTTGTACATTTGGGGTTGTTTGTGGCGCTTCTGGGATTATTGAGTTTTGTTGTCTGAATGATGACCTTTTTGGTATCAAAAAAAGTGGTTTAGCTTTTGAGCTTACTTTTTGGTTCTGTATATATGTATATATCTTTTCGGGCGTTTTGGGACAGGCTTAAAAAAAAGGATTTGGGCATTGGTGACACGGGACAAGGTAGCTCATAGAGCATAAAAGATTAGACAAGATATCCGCTGTAGAGTTCGGTCAAACTCAGAGTTACAAAACTTCACTTTGATATTATCATCCATTGCTTTCTTACGTTTTCAACTTTCATCATTCAAATGCTTTAAACAATGAAGTAGCACTTATCTCCTTCTAAGATTAAGTGTCCAGTGGATGATCAGTCATGAAGTACAGTAGCTGGCGCTAATGGGACGGAATGGGATCTTAAGGATACATTCATGTTTTCGCGATCGCGTTACGATGAATTGATTCTATCATCCTGATTGAGAAGAATGGCACAAGTGATTGAAAGCCGGTACTTTACTTGCGTGAAAGGACTTTTCTTGATCTATCAATATGTCCGGAAGTTTTAGTTGCCGAACACCAAAACTAGGCATTAGGTGTTTTGAGCTACCTTTATTATATATTATATTACAAAGGCAACAGGAAAGACGCCGAAGAGTTGCAGCAGTTGACAGAATATAAGTTCGTAACTGACTAGTTGAGATTGGCACCCTCCCTAGCTTCGCTCCCACTACTTCCTGATCTGTGCTCTAAAGCCGATCCTAACTCCGACCTTCACGATGAGAAAACCATGTTATATAGAAACGCCATGCAAAGCGCCATGTAAGACCGTCCTGGAAACAGCCAATTGGAGCATGCCATAATGATAGTAGGAGAGTCGCAGCTTGATAAGATAACAATCCACTGCTCACCAAACATCCTTATCCTCTCTCCTTCCTCTTCCTAACAAACGATTTACAGACTGGTGTTCTTCTGTAGACAGCTTGGTCCCCATACGCAGATGTATTGACTGCAGCTAAACCAGTTCATTGGCGTCGAATCTCATTCTCGGACCGACAGACAGATGTTTATAGTGGAAACATGCATGGTAAGATTAGTTGCATATCTAAGGCATGACTTTACTGAGATTTTCAAAACCTCGCTTGACGCTCGTTCTCGGGATGATCAGAGGGAGGGGGGGAGAGTTTGGACAAGAGGCATCGTGTATCTATTGTTAAAAAAACAATTTACAAGCCGTGGCTGTTAAGCGAGAACCCCTTCCTCTTGCCAAGCCAGGCTGAAGCCCTAGTTCAACATCATGCTAGCTGAGGTACGCATGTCGAAGTATAATTCGCCTCGTGTGACGTTTATTTGATCTTTTAGGCGGTGTTTTTTCTATCTTATGTTAAGGATATGCTTTAGGGAGCCGCTAAACATATCAGCTTCTGTTACTCATTTCTATTAGGTTTTTATATAGAAGTGATGCTATTGAATAAGTAGGGTAAATAGATAAATCATTTAATATAATTAGCGCATATCAAATATTAGACTTATATCATATTCACCAGTTGTACTTTAAGTAAATCCGTATGGACCTCGATTTTAGTAATAGCATGCTAAGGCAACAGATAAACAGGTGCAGTTCTTCTTTATAGATCAACCTTAGGATCGATTTTAAATATAGCATACCAAAGTTTACGCACAGATCTTACTGTTGGTAGCAGGTCTTCTAAGTAAGAGCATCCAACCCTGTGGAATTTACTGTAGTACGGAAACTAACGAGATGACTTCAGAAGTTAGAATGTGTCAGCCTATATTGATTCGCTGCGCAATTTGTCATGAGAGGGAGCAAGATCCTTACAATATGGCGAGCATCTGTGAAAACCGAGGTAGCAAACAGTGCCATGATATGAAGAATAACAATCTGCCACAGATTAGAGATGGAATCTGTCTAAGGTGTCAGCTTGCCTTCAAGCCGCGGAGCGCGGAGCTGAAACTGATGATACGTTAGCACTATATGCGCAGTAAGATCAACAAGAAGTTACAAAAGAACGCTTTTGCAGGATGTTCTGAACATATGCAAACCAATAATTCTGACACGAGACCCAGGTGGACAAGTGCAGTCCTTGGCTCCCTTTTCCAGATTTCCAAAACAGGAGACGAATATGATTATTGGAATGATACGGATATACAAGTTTTGGGGCTTCTGGAGTTAGGAGGATAGAAAAGCGTCCATGGAGAGAGAGATATCTTAGGAGAGAAAGAAACATTTCATCATTACCTATTAAGAAGTTTAGAGGAAGTGCATGTTTTTGTATTCATGATCTGCTTGGTGCCGTACTGACACCGATTACTATTTGCCGTTGATTACGTTGCGCCTATATTTTGCGATCATTCATCGGTTGGGTTTATAGCTAGTGTAGGAAGGTAGAAACTACAGGTTTATAACTTGGTTCAATTCAACTGGTAGTTACATTTCCTGCGGCTGGACAAAACCCCTCTTCCAAGAGAAATACATAATTGCGAATAATAATGGACGGACGTTAGATCAAAATCAGGTCAACAAGCCCGCCCATGGGATCTGGCGCGTAGGGACTGCAAGCATAATCGTCGAAACTCAAGATCCCAATGCGCTCGAACTGATTCTTGTCGACCGCAGAACGCTGAAGAATAATAGCTTCGCGTTCAACCTTATCGTCTATTGGACTTGAGCCAACAATCAGGAAAGTGACGTTGGTACCAAGAAGCATCCTCGATTCATTCTCCAGCGTGTCCAAACGAGCATCAGCGACTGTAATGAACATGAAGTCGTCGACCTCTACTTCAAATAGCATACCAGCTACGATATCCAATAAGTTAGGAGAGATGTGGAGAGGCATGTACACGCTTGCTTGTATAGTTGCACCACGGACATGTAGCTGCCTCTTGCCATTTCCAGAAGTTATCTCATCGGCTTTTACGGGTATATCTATCCCGAGATACATCAGTCGCGGGTCGATTTTGAAGTCGGGCAACTTGCTTCTTGGGAATGTGATACCGTAACCTTTAGCAGAAAATTGCATGGAAGCCCAAGACCAGCTTGGCATACTATCCCGACGTTGGCGGGGATATACTGTTGTCTCCTGCCTCAACTCAAACACTCTGATGATATCCCATGCGAGACCTCTTGCAAGATCACTCTCCCAGATACCAGCCAGATAGGCACATTTGAGATGATTTTGATATACAGTAGCAACCCCAATAAGTGCTGGAAGCCTGTCGGACTCGAAAGTTAACTGCAATCTAGAAAATCCTTCGACCACGTTTATCCATAACTCGAAAGCTGTGGTACCACTACAGGATTTCGGATCAAAGGATTTCTCCAAGGTTTCGGGTAATATTCGGTTTAAACCGCTGCACTCGCAATAAAGACTCTTTTTGCATTCCATGATCAGTTCTGTTGGGTGGAAATGTATGGTACGAGGAGCGAGATATCGTTCTTGGAAAACCCAAGCTCGAAAGAGAAGAGGAACAACTTTCTCATCGGAAACTTTTGAGCCGTAGGTTCGTTTGCTTGTGATTTGATGGTGTGCTTCACTGAAAGACCGCCTGACAAAAACTTCTCTTCCCGTCTGTGGCTTTTGGCACCTCCGGTGAAATGGAATTGCCAATTTCGCCTTTAGCTTTTCTGAAAACGGCTGCACCTCCAACACTTCTATTGGTGTACTAATTTTTCTTGGGTTCAAAAATCCAACTCTACTATCAGGCGAACCAGTAGCGGCGATGTTAATGTAACTATTGGAATATATCGCTGCCATTCGGACAGATTCTCTTTCCCAGTCGCGTCTATCGTGTTGAATTATGCAAAGCGAGTCAATCCACAAGTATCGGATCCCCAAAGCCCTTGTCATTGATATAGCATCTTGGAATGTTTTGGGGAGTGCATTCCAGTGTATGCTGCGCTTCATATCCTCGATCGTGCTTTTAGTCGTCAAACCCTGAACACCATCGCCCCCTTAAAAAAGCTTATTATTAAATAGATCATTTCAATTCTGAACAATAGAAAGAGAATAGAGTAAAACCGGAAGCTAAATATATTGATAAGAAGTACGACTTGCAGCAATGGCTCAACGTTACGTATTTGCTGTGACGGTCAACATCGTTTTCTCGGCTATCAATCAACGCAACTGAACTTTCGTTTCTCAAGTGAACATCAATCAGTCGATTCGGTAACTCCACGCCGGCTTGGCTACATATATCATGGCTATTGAGGCACATTTCAATCCACTTGAGAATTGTGGGTGCACACTTCTCAGCCGAGATGTTGCTCTGAACTTCTCTTGCCGGGCCAATTGCAGCAAACCGAGCATCTTGTATCTCTATCTCCAAGATTAGAAGCTCTTCACTAAAAGATAGATTGTGGAAACTCAGACTTGTCAAGGTATAGAACTCGAGGCGAGAGTCAGGCAAAGGCTGAAATTCTCGTCCGGAGCCAACGCCAAACTCAACCTCAAGTGGATGTCCAGGATTCAAAATAAACTTTCCACTGCTCGGCCGATCTTTTAGAGCAGGTATTTCATGACGGATCTGCTTCATCCCGTTACTAACGATTGTGCAGATTGGACATCCAGATTTTGCCGCTTTTTTCATCCGCGCAACTTCGAAAAACAACAGATCCTCCGGGTTCGAACTGTCGTTCACCTTCATGGTCCATCTCCCTCCAACTCCTTCAACAGCTACTTGCTTCTTCAAATCCAAACACACTTGGCACTGTTCTGCTTGTAAATAGGATCTGAGCTTCGTGGAACATCCTTTGTGATGAAGTCTAGGGTGAGGTTTATGCTTTGGCTGTTGATTAAGATTTCGAATACCGAGTTGAAATTTGCATATATCCAAAACTGAAAGCAAATGTGTATTAGCCATTATATTGACAGCTAAATTTCTGTAGATTTATTTTAATACAAATGAAATTTGCTGCCTTTTTATCATCTTTGGGTGGAAGTGTTTGCTTCTTCCTTTAGTATTGCATCGTACAGGAGTGATCATCAGTGTAACAATAAGACCCTCCGAGCGTCAGACTAGAACGGCATGAGTGATATGTATTTGTGACTAGTTTTATCATAAATTCTGTAAGTATAGTAGTGATGTTTGCTAAGGCTAGTACGGTGGTTACATAAAGGTGTAACAGGATGGATACACAAGGTAGCGACGTTTGCAACTCTGTTTGTGAGTAGTGCCTTTCTTTCTCTGCCTTCAAATTGAAAATTAGTAATCTCTTGAGCCATAAAAGTAGTGATTCAAACATTTTGAAGATAATGCCAAAGTTTGATACGCTGAATTATGCCTTATCTACACCCGCTTACTACAAACTCGAAAATTCCAAAGCACATTGTTTCAGCTAGGCTCTTAGACTTTAATCCTTAAGCACCTCAATTCCTCAACATGAAATAAGAATTATGATGAGGCAAAAGGATTGTAAATTACTTGCTAAGCAAATGTTTGTCCGCATGCCTTGAATAGAGTGTCTCAGAATTAGTGATGATTGGCTAATCCTTCGCCATTGTTCAGATGAGTTTAACGATCAGTCGTTGTGTGTTGCCGTAGGGACTAATACACTTCTAATCGGTGCTAGCAGTTGAGCACTATATTGTGCACCCTGTTCAGGCTGCCGCTCTCCTTGCTGAGTATATCCACCATATGCAGGTTGAGATACTGCTTGCTGGAAATCAGACTAACTCCAAGAGGTACTTCCGGCCTCATAAACCCAATCCCCATCAATTGTACTGAATGTGTATTGGAGATGTGTTTTATGAGCGTTCTGGAGCCATGGTTCGAACCCATGGCACGAGACTCCAAGCGTATTATCATCAACTTCCGGGCGATTCGCGACGTTACAATTGACGGGTAATGAAGATGTCTGTTACTGTCAGTTATGAGTGTTGACTCGAAGAGTAAATGGGTCTGAGTTTATCTTGTTCCCTTGCAGACTTACCTGAGCATTAGAGACTGTTCTGTGTGTCTCATCAATGCCAAAACCTGCCTCTAGGATGACCGGATCCTGAAGCCAATCAAGTGTGTAAGTGGCACGAAGGTCGGCAATTTTGTTAGAGTGGTTGAGCCCCACCGTGTCCCCATTATTGTGTTGTGTTGAAGAAGAAGGTCGTGCATTAGACGAAAAGGTGCGCTTCATCTCTGTGCTAGCAAATTCCGATGGTTTACAGTCGCCATCCTTCGTCGCAGTTGGGTGAATGCCCTGAGACCTGTGGCTATCATCATCGCGGTAGGGTTTTGGCTTTAGATCTGATTGTTGTGGCTCCTTCTTACTGCTTTTCGGTGGGGAAGGGCGCCTGAATTTTCCGTCACCAGTATCATTGGAATCATTGATTGAACCTTCGTATATGTCAGTGTATATCATGCCCATACCGTTCTTGACTTTGCTGTTCGTTTGGGAATGCTCGGGTGAATCGAATGAGGAGGTACGATGGGGAGGACTTTGGTATTGGTTCGATGGGGAGCTTGTGCGCTTAACACGACAGTTGGAAGCTTGTAAGGTGTTCCGATAATGCTTCTTATATATAGGACCTTGGGGAGATCATCAGCCCAATTGATAAAATCATAAATGAATCATACTTTTAACACTGAACAAGCCATTCCTACTCTTGTGCACCCAGTTTTGATCCTTTCTCCGTGTCGTATATGCGCACCACGGAAAGGGACAGAGTGATTTAGGGCGCTGATTGGCAACTTTATAGCGATTTCCATGATATTTCCCAGTGTGTTTCCTTGTACCTTGAGGTATGTCAAAGGTGAATGGAGGTCTAGTGGATCTCACTGATCCAAACGAATGCTGGAGCTGTTGTTTAGGCGTCAAAGCAAATCGTTTCATTGCGTCTGTTTAAGTAGAAGGTGCAAAGAGATTGATGTAGCCATAGCCGCCCATGAATGCGTCCATGACCCAAGTATTTAATGCTTTCTCGTTGATCCATAGTGCTTTTGATGTTAAAAATGGCTTTTAATTCTCAAGCAGTTCAAGTGGTGAGACAGACCAGGCCCCCAGCTGCAAAATTAGCAAGCCTCATAGGCGGGTTAGTGATCAACTCTCCGGCACAAGCATTGGTTCAGAGTTTGTCATAAAGATAGAGAAAGTCTTCGGCCCTCGGGAAAGCACCTGTACAAAGAATTCCAAAACTTAATTTATTAGATTAGAGAGGTAGTGTCGATTAAAATTGTGCTATAGAGGTGAATTTTCTCAACTGGCTTCGATTAAAGGGAGGCTGGAAGCGGGAGTCTTCCAGTCTCTGCAGTAAGCCCCAGGTATTGCTAACCTATTCCAATATGAATACAGTGGTGCTGGCTCTGTGCAGCTTTGGTGGCAGGCGGAAGGGTGGTCTGAAGGTGGTTCAATACTATACTCTTGCTAGGAGACGCCAAATGTAGACCCATCAGATCAAGGAGTCTAATATCAATAACAAAATATGAATTATGGGGCCTTTCATGCGGCTTTGCTGAGCGGTAAGGTCGGAAATTCTTTATTCAAACCAGTGTTACCAGTGCCAGTGCTGTGTACCACTTGCTCGTCCTTGTGGCCGGAACCCTCTTGCTTTTGTTTTATCTCCAAGATCGTAGAACCTGTTGTAGATCGTACAGACATTCGGTGATGACATCTATTAGCTTCGTCGCAATACTTACTCCGAGAGCTCTGTCGCGGTGATAGAGATTGAGTGACTTGTCATAACGAATCCCTAAACTTTTGCACCCGGAGAAAAGTTACGCCAGTAGAAACTTAATGCTCTGCGAGGAGGTCCATGTTTATGACAAAGCTAACCATCTGACACTTGAAGTAAGGCTTAGAATGTTTGGTAGGGCCTGATCAAGATTGATACTGGATGGCAGCGAAGTTGAACAAAGTAGGAGTATGCTTGCCATGTTAAAATACTATTTGGGGTCATAGTCGTCACTGTCATGGCGTGCTGTTCCCGAAAGTACTCTGAGGATTCGGGTTCCCACAGCCCCCAACGACGCTGTGTAGCAATGGAGACGAAATTCCGAGCTGCAAAGCCTCAGCCACCGGCGAAACAGATGACTTTGAGTAAACAAGAAGAGTTATTGTCTTTTAGTGGTGCACCAGTGTACTGATGTATGGTTGAATTCCGTATCCCATGTCGAATCCTATCGAGTGGAGCAAAGACCAGGTCGATCAGTCATGTTTTCATATCATCATGATGGTTGTGGTGGTTTAAGTGCCCATTTCTAGTTTCGACGTAATGAGTAAATTCTGCAGCGGAGGGGAGGGGGGCCTGGTAGTGGAAGACTAGGTATAGCTTGCGACTGCATATCCAATATAAAGAGAGGCTTTTCTGCTGTATCAGCTGCAATCTTATCACATTGTTGCCCGTGGCAGTGGCGGAAGCGGATAGATTCAGCGTCAGATCTCGGCGCTTTACCCGCTGGACAAACAGTTGAGTGTAATTGAGGTTTGTTGGGAGTATTGGCTGGGTCAATCATTAGTTATTCGGTGATTACCCCTTTCCCTCACCGAGTGCGATCCTTGCCAGTCTTCTAGGCATCACGAGGCAACGTTTTTGACTGTAGCTCGCCCATTTAAGGCTCGCAAGACAAAGGTATTAGCCATATAGAAGCCCGACGAACTCTGTTTGATGAAGCCACTCTATTCAAGACTTTAATGTAGCAGATTCTGATTCCATGTCGTGAGAATCAAGTTGGATTTTTACAAGTCTTCCATGACTGCTTGGAGAATCCGACCGCGTGGCATGTTTCTTGCAACATTTACAATATCAAATATCTCAAATCTACCAGTATTGGTATCCAGTTTATGTTGAGAATACTGTTCATGATACCTTGGTGTGTCTCCATCATGTGTTATACTACACGATATATCCTACATCACTACAGTAACCGCCGGAGGTCCAAAGAAGGGCCGCAGTTCAGTGAAGCCTCCACCCTAACAATATCGTATGAAACTTGTGCATATTACATCTGAAGACTTTTCAATGATAGCTTTGAAATGCATTCAAAATGCTTTCAGAATGCATTCGAAGTGGAAATGTAGCCTAGGAAATCAGTTTAAACACTCTAGATAAGAGCGTAATGTCATCACTAGATTATCCCAAACCATTACATCTTCCTCTATAATTTCTGACTTTGATGTTATATTACTCATTGACCTTCTTGTTTGTGTAGTAAGCATAGAGTATTGCGCTCAAAATACTGATTTATATTGATCGGGTTTCGTTATCTAGTGCCTTGATACCGTCACATGGTTGAACAAACTGTTGATTTGCGGATCGAGTCGAGTCGAGCACTAGCGTATCGAACAGGGAGGCGCGAAATTTGTATTGAACCATTGTCGGGCTTTTCTACTTAAGAATCATATCCAAATAGACTGAGGGTTCTGAAATATGTGTTGAGACAAGTTAGAGGATGACTTTCTCGTGTATATAGACATTCTCCAAGACTGGTTCGCATCTCCACACTCCTTAATTTTTCATATCGGCTTGGTTTGCACTCTGCTACTGGCGCTGAGGAAGTCTACAGGGAATTTGGACCTCGCAGAGCTAGTAACAGGCCGCATGCAACCTTGGCATTTTGTCAAATACATGTTCCAACATTTAGCAGCCAATAAGCTTCAGGCACACCTCCGGAGACACTGTGGTTGCTGGCTCAGCTTATCAAGGCCAGCCGTGACCCAGAGGCAAGAGGGAGGCAAGGTACGTATGCTCCATGTATATTATGAGCGCTAAACACCAACTTACTTGACACATTACGGGGGCTCCGCGATGATTTTAAGCCGCATGGTCTCACTAAACAAACTAATTTTCTCTTTCTTTAAAAAACAGGCCCTCAGCCTCACCAATTCAAACCCCTAGCTACTGTTCATGCTACAAAAATTGTAAACTTGCCAATCACGCGCTGAAGAGTAGATGATCGAGATCTGCTAGAATACTTCTTACTTAGTTAATTGTCCCATCCATCAACTTGAGGGTTATTCTCACTGCAGTTTTCAGGAAGCTCTACATCTGACCCGATATCCCTTCGACGAACTTCTTCCATCAGGTTCTCTAGGCATCTTCGCCAATATCCCATCTCCCCGCAAGTACCTGTTTCGAAGAAGGTTGGTTGGAACGGTGACGCGAGACGATTGGTTCACAAGCATTATGTAATCACCCACGCGGCTGAAAAATATGCAAGCCCCTGCAGTGTACATTAGCCCCCAATTACCTACCCGCTACTTTATAACCAAAACCTCACCGCAAGCCTTGCAGTATCTATGAGTCAACAGATCTAGGCCAGAGAGGAGATGGGAACAAGACATCGGTGGACAATGATGCTAATACTGTCACTGAGCTATGACTTAGAGCATAGATATCCGCCAATCATCTAACGTTACTGAACACGACGTATTACGTATCAGTATCTGGCCTACCGACCCTACCGCAGCTACACGTCATCTCAAGCTGCAAGGCTCCTGATCATTACACAATATGAATAAATTAAGTCACAGCAAAACCTCCTATCTAATTTCCGCCTTAACTGTCTGTCATCTTCTTTTGGTTTCGCGTCAGGGATATGTCCGCGTTGAGTTATCTTTTGTTTTCTATGATGGAGATATAACAATATGCAAATTGTTATCAACGGTAGAGGCAGGAACAACAACCCGATTCCTCATTCATGGCATCCAGCATCCCTGCCAAGGTTCCCTTTTCCACAGCTTAGCTTGGTACTTCCAATTGCTCTAGCTTTGACTTTCAGAAGCAAGTCTTATACTTGCATAGTGGAAATTTTCGACCGTTCGCCCAGGTTACCTGAATTTGTCAATGTTGATGTGTGCTTTGATGGTAGTCCTGGTGTTAAATCTAGTTTCCAAAGCTTTTGCGGCTCTTTGAGTTAGCTTGCGAAATATGTTGCCTTAGTGAAGAAGGCTATAGCTAGTGAGGAACAGAGCAACTCAGAATGCTCTGGCAAGATAATTGTTTGACTGAAGAGGTAAAAGAGGAAGAAGAAGATAAGAAAGAGAAGAGAGATCAAAGCATGCCTGATGGTAAGTTTGGTGGGTTGAGGTGTGTCTCTTGTGGTTGGTTCTGGTTCTGGTCTAGACTCTGATGTTGGTTTTAGTGCTATTTCTGTTTTTTCTCTGCTTGGTAAAAGGGTGCCGTTTGCTTTGAGACACGCGCCTTATGTTTTTTATAAGAAATTGGTGGGCTGCATTCCAAAGGCAGCAGGAGTGAGGGTATCTTGGTTTGACATATTGTTGGACGCTGCTGGATTGCGGAGGGCAATTTAGCGACCTACTAGGCGCTGGGTCCCTGCCTCTCCAGCCGTGATTTTACATAGGCAGTCAAGAGTAGGTCCGCGATGCCCATCAATCACTGTACTGTAACTCTGTTACATCCGGCGCCAGCTCGAGTTTTCCCCAAGACCGATACGACGATTCATGCAATTCCACGAGTTAATGAAGGTGAATACATAAGTCATCAATAGGTGTTCTATACTGAGCTATCCGGATGATCCAATAACCTTCGATCGGCTGTTAGCTCGCACCAAGGTGGAAACTTTCAGTGCATTGACGCTCTGAGTAGACCGCCCAAAGTCGTACGACGTGTAGATGTGAACAACGAGCATGTATTTAAAAACCCTCCTTTTTCTCCTCGTTGCTCTTAAATGGCGTTTGAATCAGTGCAGTCAAGTGTAATATATACAGGACCTAAGAATCCTCTCTACCAGAACGGGCCTGGTCTTTTGATTGCATACATACAACGCTGTACAGACAGCTGGAGTGTACATCACAGGGAGTTACTTGGGCTATCTTGGTTTACGAAAAGTCGAGATGTGAATATTATAGAACATATTATTGCACGAAAAGACAATTGACGTAAGATTGAGAGCTTAACATAGCAGTTTAAAGCAGACCTTCCTTATTATATATACATATTTGTAAATCATCACTGCGGTAGTAAGCCTTGGTGTACAGCAGCCTCACTAAATGCAGTACCGCGTGACAACTCAAGTGTAGCTTACCATAATAACAGAACGCATTCAATGCGGCCCCCTTGAATGTCCAGTGCTTGGTGCAACGTTTTACTTGAACAGAATCTCATGATGAAAAAATGAGATTTCGATTTGTTTGCCGACACGCTTAAACCGCAAATGTAGCGATTTTTTTGTTGGTGCTCAGGTAAACTTCAGCTCATTTGGAGGGGAGATGAAATGAGACACAATCCTTCAATAATTAGAACGATAGCGCCATGAACAGGTCCTGTGATAATTAACCTATCGCTCCAATGGCTGCACGCAATAACTTCAATGATTCACCATGCCGTAGTAAATAACAACAGAAAGGACAGAGGAACATTAATTCAAACGCCCAAGGCGACATAGACTAGTACATGTCGAAAGTAGTACGGCAATTTTGGTGGTTTGAAAACACTCGCACTTACACAAAATTGTTAGATGCCTTAGTTGATCCTAATGTGGGCCCACTACCACGTTCGGTGCGGAGCCTTCCTGATCAAAAACTAGCATTTGAAAACACATAAGAAAGGAGTTCTAAGTTGACCTTGACAACGTTTGTATAGCAACAAGTACCAAATGTGTTGTAACAATTCCGGAACCTGAGCCGCGGATTTAGTTTATGGCTGGGGCAGATTCTCCATTCAGACTCCACTTCCCTAAGACGACCCCAAAAAGCTATCATCGCTTATTTATCTTCACATACATAAGAGTCAATAACCATAAGTATTGGTGGCGCCATCTGATCGGCAGAATATGTGAATTATCTGTCTCAAAGAGGCAATGTTCGCTGTACTAAATTGATTCTTCAATCCATATTTCCACGAGGCATGCATTGTTAGCTTCTAACTCGCATTAGCGGCATTCAAATTGGCCCTTAGGAGGTGCAGGATTTCCGATCAACGGTCCAAAGTGGGCGGGGAGTCGCAATGTTCTTACTGTATCTTCGTCATTATTGTGAGATGTGTGCATCACGTTTCTCGGAGAATGTGCCTCGGCTAATTCTCATAGGCTCCTCCGTATTGGCAAGGTACTATTTGGTTGACAGTTGATGTACTTCAAAGTAAGACTGTATGGGGAACTTATGATCAAAACCTGAAGTGAAGATCCAGATTAGGTGGAAAGAGACTCCGACGAGTATTTAATTAGAATGACGTTGCCAATAGGAACACAGAACTTTGGGGCAGGGGAGGAGGGAGCCTGGGGAAGACTTGAAGAGTGAGCTAGATGATATTTAGACAAGGCATCTATGCACTAATGGGGTATCTTGAACCCTTTCAATTGCCTAAAAAGAACATATTTGCATGCAACATATGTCTATAAAGTGTCCAAGCAAATTCTAATGATTAGAGTACAGTGGCAATATCAGTCTTCCTGTCAAGACAATCCACTACCTTGACATGGAACAATTTCCCTTATAACTGTTACCTCACCACAAGTATTGTACCAAGCTGAATTGTAGTATTTGCTACAATTCCCTTCCATGAAGCCGGAGGCAACCGAACATTAGGAGTCCACAGACAAGTCCCACCACCACAATGCAACTCCTAAATTGTGCACACTGGCTCTCTTGGGTCTCAGTTCTGTGTTTTACAGCTCTTTCCATAGCAGCCTCAACCAGATCATCATCTATTATTACCACGAATTGCCTAAATATCTCAACAGCTTACCCAGGCACGGTCTATTTCCCAGGAAGTGCGGAATATGCAGCCAGCAAAACCTCATACTTCTCAGCATTCGAAAACGAACTATCGCCAGCATGTATCATCCAGCCCACAACTTCAGCCGAAATAGCTCAAGTCATAAAAACCATCCAATCATTTCCACCTGACCAACGTACAAAACAAGTTGCTATCCGCAGTGGTGGGCATACTCCATGGGCAGGAGCCGCCAATATCGCTGCTCACGGTCTCACGATCGATTTGAGTTTAATGGACGCGGTGACATTGGATTCTACAGGCAGCATAGCTTCTATAGGACCTGGAAATAGGTGGGGAAATGTCTATACGAAATGCTCGCAAAGCAAGGTCTGGCTACTGTCGGAGGCCGTGTATCAAAAGTCGGAGTTGGTGGATTGACTCTTGGAGGTAAGCCAGGCTCATTCTCTGACCTGGAAAGCTGGACTAACATATACCTAGGCGGCCTCTCATACTTCTCTGCAGCAACTGGTTTTGTATGTGACAATGTCATCGGTTACGAAGTTGTTCTTTCAAGTGGAGAAATATTGAAGTTAATCAGGCCTCTCATGCAGACCTTTTCGTGGCTCTGAAAGGTGGCGGAAATAACTTCGGTATTGTCACTCGCATCGATTTTCCTGCCTTTCCCAGGATGGGATGTGGGGAGGATCAACTTTCTATGGCGATACTACCTATCCTGCTCTCGTTCAAGCTTTCTACGATTTCGCCGTTGACCCAAATCCGGATGATAAAGCATCAATCATCATGGGAACAAACTGGATAGGTGGAGTAGGCGAAATCCCCGTGACCAACCTGTACTACACTGCGGCAATCGCAAATCCTCCTGCATTGGAGCCGTTGGTAAACATCCAACCGCAGCTCCAGAACACTCTTCGATTCGACTCACTTTTCGGGTTTGCTCAGGAACAGTCCAATTTCAATACCGATGATGCACGCCAATGGTTTTTTACCACTACTTTTAAAGCCGACGTACAATCCATGATTGATATTCGAGCTTTTTTCCTAGAGACTGCTCAAGATTTGCAAAGCCAGCCGGGATTTACGATCAGCCTTGTATTTCAACCTATTACCCAGGCTATCCTCCAAAGTTCACTTGCAAAAGGAGAGAACTCCTTGGGCTTAAGTGTCTCAGATGGGCCGCTTGTTGTTTGTCTTATCAATACAGTTCATAGCGATGTTACATCTGATGATCTTGTATCAGCCGGAGCTTTGAATCTAATTCAGCAGATTGAGGCTTTAGCCGAAGAACGCCATTTGAATTCGAGGTACAGATTTAATAATTATGCATTTGAAACCCAGAAGGTTATTGAAGGATATGGGGCAGAGAGTGTGGCGAATCTGAAGGCTATTAGCAAGAAATATGATCCAACAGGCTTTTTCCAAAAGGTCGTAACCGGGGGGTTTAAAGTGTTGGACGTAGAAACTTAGCCAAGAAATATGTTCCACTTCTTCCTGATCTGCGGGCAACCATATACTTGTTAGTGCTTGTTGTGGGGATGGTTTCCTGCGCTATTGTCAATAGCAATCAGCCAACAATCGCATGAAAATCAGCTCACGAGAACGCCGTGTTACGAGAAAGACTTAATACGGACGGTTAGGAAGTTTATTAGTAAGTGCTGGTTTTATATTCCATGGAAAAGGGTGTAATTGCTACCTTAGTTAGGTGGAGAAATCTATTTTGGTCGCTCGTTTACCGACCAGCATTAAAAAGCAAACACGAAAGTATGATTATCAGTCGGTCAAAGGTTTCATTATCATCAATTTATATTAGATAAATATTACTATTTCCATAAACCAGTCCATTTCTAACCACCGGAACGCCCGCTCCTATAACAATTGCAATACCGGCTCTAAATTAGGGTATCTCAGAGGTAAACATTCACATCCATCCATAAAAGTGATAAGCAGCAGCATAAGGGATGCTAATAACGCTTGGCTGTCCAGCACATGTAGCTGGTGCAACACCACCAGCAGTCGAGACGCGATACACTTGAGCGATGCCAACACTTGGCTCCTTTGTGACCAGAGCGAGCCAGTCAACTGCTCCCGTTTTGGCAGGGCCTTTGCTAGCATTCTTAGGAGCCTTGATTTTAGTCACTGTGGAAGAGCAAGTTAGTTGTCTTGTTTATAGAAAATTGAGGATCGACCGAAAGGACTTACGCAGCTTGCAGAATGCCTTCTTGCCAACATCAAAGATGTCAAAGGTCGGAGTACCATCAGCCAAGAAGAAATGATCTCCAATGACTGGGTACGTGCCAACGTTGGGGATGTCAAGAGGACGACTGGGAAGGATGAAAGAGGTTGCAGGTAGATCGACGGCGGTATCCGCCATCAAGGTGACGATGCTAGGGTCGAGGAGAGCTCGAGCTGTTACGTCGTAGAGAACAGCCAAGGCACCTATGATCTCATGAATTAGTATGTTTAACTTTGCAGATTATAGTGCTCTCGGAATCTCAAATCACATCAACATACCTGTAGCTACTGGGACAGAGTTTGGTGTAGAGGTAGCACATGAATAGTTCTGAACTCCACGACCAATAGTAACATATCTCAACGCAAGTCCTGCAGGCTCTGGAAGTTTGTTGCCGTCTGCTGTCAAAGGGAGTGACTTGAGAATGATCTCTTTGTTGTGTGCAAAAGGTGCACCATGTGATTCCACCGAATCGGGTGTATCTTTCCCTGGCTTTGCGCCATTAGGAGCATTTGGGGGTTGGGGAGCTGCAGGCGGGACTGGACCTGCTGTGGCAAATGGAAGCAAGAGAAGCACTGCGACAGAGAAAATATTGGAATATGAAGGCATCTTCAAAACTTCGAGATGCAAAGTAGAGGTGAAAATCTGGGAATTCCGTAAAGTGAATATGGTCTGAACAGAGAGAGTTTATGGATGAAATTGAGAGATGCGGAAGAGGAAGTTGACACAGATACAGAAGGTATCGACAATTGCCTGTCCATCAACATTATATATGAGAAGCAAAATGAACGGAAGGATGCAGCATGCATAGCACTAGTCTTTCGCAGCTATTGAGGGTGTACATGCTTACAAGGACTGTTGTTATCCGAAAGGGCTTTATTTTGAGCGCGGGTATTGGCGCAGTCACCAATCTTACTGGAGAGAGAAAGCGAGATCTGCCGTGGTTGGTGGATGAGACGCGGTTGAAATATTGCGGCAACGGGCTAAGTTAAGCGAAGCCGTAGGACACCTACAGTTCTAAGCGCTGACCTCTAAAATCTGATTCATTTGTTTACTAAAGCACTGATCATTCTTGGGACCATCATTCAGACTTACTTAAGCTGCAGCGAGGCTATTTTTATGGCGGGTCGGCTGTCATCCGAAGAGATGTGGATCTGACAGGCATGGGACGGTTATCGGTTACGTTAGAGTATCCATCCTACACCAACAGTATCACCTCAGCAAATTTCGGGAAACTTCATGTTCTACACAACATCTAGGAGGGGATAGTAGCTTATGAATCTATTAGCTTGCTCGATTTTCATTGCGTTTAGATCTTATCTTCTCTCGTATGAAGTTTCCCTCTTACTATATGTAGATGCTCCGCACGGAACCTTACTTCAGTGTTTTCGCCTGACAGAAAACCACAATTCGTGGGGGGCTAGGCACAAGATCCAGTAAATAGCCGCCACAAGAAACGGCGGTGGAAAGGGCTTGGTCTTTTTTGATAGTCGACAGCTCGGGTGGGCACCTGCCCGACCTGCCTACCTTTTGATAGATGGTCCTAGATCCATGCCAGTGCGGGTTTGACACGTGTGCTTGATCCTTAGGACCAGAAACGCGGCCGCTCAATACTGTAAATTGGGTGTCATATTGGGGCTTCGGGAAAAGGAAGCATAGACAATTTGTTGTTCACTAGGCTCCCCAAGAAAGGATCCCATGAGATGTCCTCAAAGCTGTGCCACTGAGGTTAGACGCCATAGGCATTATCATATGTTACGAATGCCTGAAAATGATTTAGAAGTTCTTGGTGCAAAGAATCGGGAGCCTATCCAAAGTTGGTGGATTCGTTCAGTAGGACGGCGCAGCCATGACCACAAGATAGCTCAATCTGATTTCTTACCGGCCTCGGAATTGATTTTATGCATTTGAATGAGACTTTTGTCTCATTGGACTCGTTTCTTGGTATAAGAGAACCTATTTCGAAAGCGAATTCCTCAGCTCAGTTTCCAATTGAGGTTTTCCTAGATCGTTTTACCAGAGGTACCTAGATACGCTCCATAGAAGAACCCCTTTTCAGGCGTTCGCTAAGAAATTACCCTACGCCATCCTAGTTAATAACAAAAGTCGAGAGGATAAATGGATGTGGAAAGCAATCAATCAATTGCCAATGTCCTGTAGTTGAGAATCAATACTTTCTCGGAGCCATCTATGTCATGAGATTTGTATTTACAATGCTTGCCTTGTTATCTGACCCTGAGTTCAATTGTCTGTTTATTTATAGCGATTAACTTGACTCGTCGGTTTAAGGTCCGTGGATTTCTAGCCTCGTTCTTCAGGCCACCATGGTCTCCAAATCCGACAACCATATAGATTAGACATGATACACATTGGATTACATATGATCTAACCACTAAGATGCCACCGCACATGCGCCCTGGCAGAGATGAGTCCCTTCTTTCGCCAAACAGCTACGATGACGATACCTCCAGTATTCACTCGGCCGAGCGGAGCGACCAAGATACAGACAGCGAGGATGATGAGGTGTTAATGGCTGCTAGAACTAGTGCAGACCTCAGGCAACATGACAGGACAGTTTTGCTAGAAGAGGAAGAAAATGACAAGCTGCTAGAGGAAAACAGAAAGCGAGGGCGCCGGGGAAGCGCCCTTGCAATGGTGCAACCGCTCAAGAAGCTGTTTGCCAGGAGTTATACCGATTTATCCAGTCCAGACTCGACTTCAGAAATAACAGAAAAGGGTCAAGGAAAGAGGGAGAAGCGTCAGCGGAGACGTGCCCGGAGATCAGAGAAGAAAGGGAGGCTGTTGGCGGATGCGGAACATGGCGAAGATGGAGAATTGATGTATGAAATGGAAGAAGGTGGCATGAAAGAGGGCAGCTCCACAGGAGAAAGCAGTGAAACGGAATGGAGTGAGTTGGGTAGAAGAGGTTTAAAAGGGCTTCAAGCTGGCGCATCACGACGAAGAAGCGGATGGAGGATGTGGTGCTTCATACATATGTTGATTGCAGTGGGATTTTCAATCTTGGTTTTAATCGCGTGGAAACTATCATTACATCGGAAATCAAAGACACCAGTACAGCCAATGCTCACCAATGGAACGGCACTATTTGCACCAACAACAATATTGATAAGTTTGGACGGATTTAGGGCGGACTTCTTGAAACGGGGCATTACACCTAGGATGAATTCATTTATCGCAGAGGGTGTTTCTCCTATATACATGAATCCCAGCTTTCCATCGGTCACCTTCCCAAACCACTATACCCTAGTTACTGGCCTATATCCTGAGTCTCACGGAATAGTAGGGAACACATTCTGGGATGACGAATTGAAGGACGAGTTTTTTTACACCCACCCTCATGCCATGCAGCCAAAGTGGTGGGGAGGAGAGCCCTTGTGGGTAACAGCTGAAGCCCAGGGAATTAGGACTGCCATCCATATGTGGCCAGGAAGTGAAGCGCATATCATGGAAGTTGAGCCAGCTTTTCTCGACAAGTACAACGGCAAGGAACCACTCCCAAATAAAGTCAGAAGGATTTTAGAGCTCCTTGATAAGCCTGGCCTTGAGGACAAAACTGCAGAGGCAATCGATATGCGTCCTCAACTAATTGCTGCCTATGTCCCGAATATAGATGCTGATGGTCATCTATTTGGACCAAACAGTACTGAGATTAGAGTTACAATCAACGATGTCGATACAATGCTGGATCATCTATTCGAAGGATTAGAAGCTAGAAACCTGACAAGTATTGTCAATGTTGTGATAGTATCCGACCACGGAATGGCGACAACAGACACAAGTCGGTTGATACAGCTTGAAGACATTATTGACACAAACCTTATTGACCGCACCGACGGGTGGCCGCTTTTTGGACTTCGACCCAAAGATATTGCTCATTTACCAGATCTATATGATCAATTAGTTGCTGAAGCTGCTGTCAACCCTAATTTCGACGTCTATCTTAGAGACAAAAATATGCCGGAGCGTTATCATTTTTCCAAAAACCAACGGATTGCACCGCTTTGGATCATCCCTAAGACTGGCTGGGCCATTGTTACGAAAGATGAATTTGATGTAGTGGACGCAAAAGCAAAAGGAATACAGTATCATCCAAGAGGCTTACACGGCTACGACCATGAACATCCTTTGATGAGAGCGATTTTTATTGCCCGTGGTCCTGCCTTCCCACATCAGGGTAACAGTCGCGTAGAACCTTTCCGTATGTGCCTCCTCCCAATTTGTGAAGAGAAATGATCTAGGCTAACTAGAGCAGAAAACATCGAAGTGTATAACATAATATGTGACTCTCTCAACCTTGTTCCAAAGCCGAACAACGGGACCATTCGCCTTCCTTTCAAACCAGTAGGCGTCCATTCTCCTGAGAATAGCCTTGAAGAGCTCGTTGATCCTATACCTGCTCCGTCTCTATTTACTTCACCGTCTCCTACCTCGCCTCCACCAGAAGAGCCCAATACTGTCCATGCTTCTCCAGTTCAGGCTTCCCCGGCTGCGGAATCGAATGCCGCCACCACATCAGCTGTGGGTGTTACTCCGCCAGAAGATGCCAGTGTGGAGAGACCTGTAGTTGAGGATGAAGGCAACAAGAGCGATGGGGGTATAGATTTCTTGTCATGGATTAAACACAAACTTGACAAGGTTAAAGGATGGATTGGAGAGTTGGTCAGTACGGAGGAAGAAAGCAATAGCGAGAGATGAGTGTATAGTATTAATAGCAGATATGGATAGAAGGATACGGAGTTGGCGTTTTTGATACCCGGATAGGATAGTAAAATGTGATCGATTAGTTTAATTGATCAATGGAGCATGTAATATGTATATGTAACTATTAGTAGCCGATAGGTGGCAAATTACATTTCATTTCAGCGTATATATTCTTATACTATAATCGCTGATTTGAGGCCTGTTGTTCCACATTAAAGCCTTTTCTTTGTATTGTCTTCCGAAGCTTGAGGATACAATCAACGTGAGAGAATATACAGACAATCTCAAGCAACCGGAGGCAGTTGCTCTGCAAATCTAACAGTTCATTCACCGAAGCTCTAAACCTAGTAACATTATATTGCACGTGCCCTGGCATATTCTTGGCAATCCAGAATTCCGGGGCAATGTGGGGCTACGCGGTCCGAACTTTCTCTAATCGATACCAACGCGAGACCAACAATCCACTCCCGCCAGCAAACAAGTGTTTCTTTTTAAATCGCCACAACACCTTCTTTTCTCGCCATCTACTTGGTTGTGTACCTCCAGATACGTGTCGGGCCTTTATACTATGACTTGGAAGGCAGAGACTTTAGCCAGCAATTAGAGCAAGAGTAAAATCGTCGTTCACCGAGCAGAGCGCAGCCTCGTCAGGTTTTCGCCATCCAGGCGCCCGTTGGGGCATTGTTTGCATATCATGGCACAGCTTATTTCCCAGACCGCCCAGGAGGCTATAGACGATTTACAGATGGAAATTCAATTCCAAAAAGTCATCCTGAAGTCTATTGAAGATGCACCTGCCGAGAACCAAGTTGAAGCTAGAGCAGATATAATAGTAGAGATAAGGCGGTTGGAAAGAGAGCTCAAGAGGCTGAAAGGTGGTACAGGCACAACGTCAAGTTCCCAGGCCCTTTCAGCTTCGCAATATACAGGCTGCTCGCCCGACTTACAACTCCCGAAATCACTTACTGCGCCCAGAGCAAATCGAGGTATGATTTAGGACCCCAGGGTGGCGTCGGACCTTCTCTGTCTACAACCATTGTCCACTTTTACCCCTTCTTGCTATCTCTGATGATCCATGATCCTCAAATGTTTCAGGACTCTACAGGGTTAGGGACCAGTGGTCAGTTCTAGCTCTGCCTTGTAACATAGAATGGTGTTCACAGTTCCTGTTGCCTTCCCGATGTCGCATTTATTGCTGTTGCTTCTTTCCGTTACTTCTCTAGGCTATAACTAACACCAAATAATAGTTGGTGACGAACGACCCATTTCCTCGGCTCCAACAACCTCGACTCCTAGCTCAAACGCCATGAATCGTAACACTCCATTCCTCCCAGCTAGTAGGATAAATCTACCTAGTCGAAAGCGGTCCCATACAGCTGTTGGGGGAGGGCTTTCGCCTGGAGAGACCAAATCTAGACGTACCTCCCCGAGCCCGTTCGGTCGTCGTTCCGCTACACCTCCAACCTCTGGGTAAGGACTCCTGAATTGCACCTTCATGTAACCAGAGCTATGTGTTTGCTTCTTTGGGCATTAGAGTCTACTATCAACGCAGAGAGAAAGCGGAGGCATTTCAACGGGGATGCACTTCTTATAAACAATTTGCTAATTAAATCCAGGGATGATTCCGACTTCTTAGATGCTGATATACTAGCGCTAAGTGAGGAATACATACAAAGCCAAAAGAGGGCGGAAGAGAGAGCAGAGCGTACCAGAAAAGACGAAGAGTATGCTCGCAGTTTACAAAATGGCACGATGAACCCACCTTCCACGCATCCCTACAATAATGCCTTCAATCGCATATCAGGAATCCCGCAGTCAAACTTTACGGCCTCGCAACCCAGCCTAGCGTCATCTAGCAGAACCCACCACTCAAACATCAAACACGAACCATTCTCTTCGTCGACATCTGCCATTCCATTTGGTCAAATGGATGCAGGTGTCAAGAGTGAACCATCAGCATGGCCATCCAAAGTCCAAACGGATCGCGAATATTCCATGCCTGGCGCTTTTGGAGACGATTTCTCTGACGACAGCGACTCGGATATTGAAATCATTCCCTCGTCCGCTTTTCGCGACAATGGTCGATATACAGCTTCGCCGGCAAGACCATCCTCCGCTTTCAGTAGAGCTAAGGGGCTAAACGCTCCACGCCTGCCAATGTTTCCCAATATGTCAGTACCATCCTGGGCTGAGGTGAATGGCAACTCTTCACCATCTATCAATGCTCATTCTAACCAACTCTCTGGCCCCAATCCTTCGCAGCGTTATCGTGCCTCGCCATACGATTCAGCATATGGCCCATCTGGGCCACCGCTTGCAAATTATGAAAATGTTTATTCGCACTCTGGATCTGTACTTGGAAATCCAGCCATGCAAATGAATGGTACTGGATACGGGTTCAATCGTCCAGGTTGGGGAATGAATGGCAATAGCTATGGTGCCATGTCTGTTGATGAAACTCTTGAGGATTTCCGATCTAAAATGAATCGAGGTGAATTTGAGGGCAATTATGATCAGTATGATTATATTATGAACGATCCGAGGAAGACTAATGAGGAGATAAAGAACTTATTGGAGAACATTAAATCTGACGTTGATCTTGATCCTGAAAATAGAGAAGGCACACCAGACGGCCTGAAATACCCCCTTTACGAGCATCAAAAGATCGCCCTCACTTGGTTGAAGGCCATGGAGACAGGGAACAATAAGGGTGGGATTCTTGCAGATGACATGGGACTTGGCAAGACTATCAGCTCCCTAGCATTGATCTTGAGTCGCCCATCTACAGATCGTCGGCGCAAGACAACCCTGATAATTGGACCTGTAGCTTTAATTCGTCAATGGGAACGTGAGATCAAAACCAAGATCACTGGTAGCCATAAGTTGAGTGTTCATCTAGCTCACGGAGCTAAGAAAAAGTTGACTTGGGATCAGATCTCTGGCTTTGACATCGTCATGACCACTTATGGTACTTTGGGAGCAGAATATAAGAGATATGAGAAATTTCGTGAACAGGAGAAAGGTCGTGGCAACCATCTTGACTCAGAAGAGGCATTGGCCCAAATGAAGAAGCTATTTCCTATGTTGGGCCCTCGAAGTCAATTTTATCGTATTATTCTTGACGAAGCTCAAAGTGTCAAGAACCAACTTGCACTAGCGTCGAGAGCCGTGTGTTCACTGCAGTCGTTAACTCGCTTCTGTCTTACAGGAACGCCTATGATGAATAATGTGGGCGAACTTCAATCACTAATCAAATTCCTTCGCATCAGACCTTACAATGATCCTAAACAGTTCAAGAGGGAATTTAGTAGCTTATACAAAGGAATTGGGACACAGAAAACAACGGATAACGCTATGAGAAAACTTCAAGCTCTTATCAAAGCGATCTTGCTTCGTCGTACGAAGAAATCCTTAATTGACGGCAAACCGATCATCGAATTACCGCTGAAAACCGAGGAAATTCAACATGTTGTTTTCAACGAGGACGAACAATCATATTATAATTCTTTGGAGCAGAAAACCCAGGTCACCTTCAACAGATATATGAAAGCTGGTACTGTTGGAAAGAACTATTCCAATGTACTGGTTCTTCTTTTGCGCCTTCGGCAGTGCTGCTGTCATCCTCATCTTATCCAAGATTTAGAGGAAGCGCCGCCAGATGGGAGTGATATATCTTCGGAAACCATGGTTGAGCTAGCTAATAACCTTGCACCTGACGTGGTAACGAGATTGCTGGCAGCAGAAAGCTTCGAGTGTCCTATATGTTATGATGTTGCGCTGAATCCTACTTTGATCATTCCTTGCGGTCACGACACTTGTTCTGAATGTCTCGCCAGAATCTCACAACAACAAGCAGTTGATAATATAGCTGCTGGAAACGAAGGCGAATCTGCAGCTAAATGTCCTACGTGTCGTGGCAAGGTCGATATGAACAAGCTTATTAATTACTCAACCTTTGTAAAGGTTTACAAACCAGAAGAGGCGAAGGAAGATAACATTACCGAAGTTGACAGCGATGACGATGATACCTCTAACAGTGAGAGTGACAGTGACGATGATGAAATCTCTGATGACGAATCCGATATGGACGTGCGCGGAAACCTCCGTGGGTTCATCGTCCCCGATACGTCACTCAGCGATTTGGAGGACGAAGATAATGCTGCGAACGACATCAAAGATGATGAGGATGATGCGCCTCACAAGAAGAAATCAAAACCAAAGAAGAAGAAGAAAGATAAGCGCAGCAAGATTAGAGAAGGCAAAGGGCCAGCCAAAAAATCTAAGAAGGGCCTCACAATGGCTAAGTTGAAGATAGATGCAAAAAAGAGCAAGGCGAATGGGAGAAGATATATGAGATACCTGAAAAAAAATTGGCAGCCATCTGCTAAGATAGAAAAGGCAATGGAGTTACTAGAGCAGTTCCAACAAGATGGCCAAAAGACTATCATTTTCAGTCAATTCGTCACCCTGCTCGATCTTCTCCAAGTTCCTATTGATGAGAAGGGATGGGGAATGGAACGATATGATGGTGGCATGAGACCTGACGAGCGCAATGCAGCCATCAACCGTTTCACAGATAAGCCTAACACCAAGATCATGCTGATCTCTTTGAAAGCTGGCAATGCAGGATTGAATCTGGTGGCGGCATCCCGAGTAATCATTCTTGACCCTTTCTGGAATCCATACATCGAAATGCAAGCTATCGACCGAGCTTATCGTATCGGACAGCAACGTGAAGTACAAGTTCATCGAATTTTGGTTCAGAACACAGTAGAGGACCGCATAATTGAGCTTCAAGAAAAGAAAAAGCGACTTGTTGACGCTGCCCTAGATGAAGGTGCTAGCAAGTCAATGAGTCGTCTTGGCGAGCGTGAACTCGCTTTCCTCTTTGGCGTGGGGCCTCAATAGCTCTTATAGCTTGGTTGAGTAAGATAATTATGTTTTGGGCATTGGTGTACTAGGTGTAAATGGCTTTGCAAGATTTGGTAGAAGTCTATGGTAAACGGGATAGCATTTGGTTTCTTTAATGACACGATACCCAGAGAAGGTGGCTCACGCCTGACAAACGATAGCGTATAGATTGTCTAGATATAAGAGATTGATTAACGTGCTGACATATTGATGAAGTAAATACAACCTATAATTCATATTGGATGTATACTTGATATCTGTCCTTTCCTTGGCATCTTAAGCATCGTCGTACAAAATATTCAGAGTTGACGTCAGCAGAATTTGGTCTCTGAACATATGCTTCGGTAATATATCCCGTTACAATTGACCAACCAAATTACCATGCGGTATCACATAATGTAATCTAGGCAATAAGCACAGAAAAGTCTCATTTAGCCGACAACCAACACCCGCGCTATATTATTGCTAGAGCAGGTGATCCTCCGTCCAGTTGTACCATAGAGCTTGAACCTACTCCTCAACTTACATATAAAATCTGCCGCAGCTCTTGGATTTGCTTTGACTTTAGCCTGGATGGACTGCTGAAGAAATATCTAATCCTCCAAGTCAATTGGAGAGCAAGGAAGAAAATGGCGTCATGTGATGTAATGTTTATATATGTATTCAGAGAAAGCTTTTAAAAGAAATAGAGAATAATGCATCCTTTTCTCTTCCTAGCCAGCTTCCTTGTCACACGGCTTTATACCCATATTGTGAAACTCCCTTTTGCTCCTTGGATCAGCACCTTTTGCATCCCTATTGCACTCACTTTACCATGGTCCAGGAATTGGAAATCATGTGCGGATGGAGTACTTTTGGTGATGTCGCAGCTTTATAGTGCGGTCTATGTGATTGCAGGATGCGACCTACATAAGGGGGAAGGTCTGTGGAATAGAGATTGTATTGTGAAGGAATGTGGGAATGTGCTGGGAGCAGCGGTTATTGGGTTGGTGTTTGTGGGGCTGGTCATCTGGGAAAGAGGAAGGAAAATGCCTATGGGATACAAATGATGGGGATAGTATAATCTCGGTTGGATGGTCGAAGAATTGTATGCTGGGTCCAAAGCATTGGGCCATCATCTCAACACTCACACAATCTGCAGATTAATCTACGCTTGCCATGGATTCCCTTTGCAGTATTCAAAATATTCATCACACGACTCAGTCCCGACTATAGCCAGCTATACATTCTATCCGCACTCATCATTATTTGATCGTTCAAGCAGTCACGGCATATGTTCTTTCATACCGTGAAAACTTTCAAAAGCAATCACCCAGAGACGTAGGCTAAGCTAGCATTATCAACTAATCAACCACACAAACCACTTCCTCCATTATTTATTTCAATTGCTGTAGGACAATCTGATTCTTTGTCAATCGAGACTACGCATCTCCCCGAATCCCTCTTCTTCCCTCCACCTACACTTCCTATCATTGCAAGGAAATACTGCCTGGGAGCATAGGACGTTTGGAGGGGTTAATCTAAGGATGAAAATATATGAAGGAGATGTACATAGGGTAGAATTAGAATAATGTTGTCATAAGGGAGGAGGTATTTGCAGTCTTCTTAGCGAAGATTGCCGAGCTTGATCTTACAGATCCCCAACAAAAGCTAGTTGCCGTGTCGGCTCCAAACCAATACGAGTCTTCATTTTTACATGACTCATATCTCTTTGATTCTCTTATAATCAATCATTCACTTCAGCTGGGCTTAAAAAAAGCAATATTGACAGCTCCAAAGGACTTATGCGTAGCGCCAAAAAAGGAATTTTGCAAAACACATCGAATATAGACGCCCACCAGAGAGGCTGAGACTGTGGTATTTACTGAATTGGAGCCACCTCTTTGGGTGTCACGTTTGTTTCACATTCTTCTAAAGCTGGCTTTCTTTTTCAATTATACGTAAACTTGGTTTTGTAGTGCCGGGTTTGCATTGTTGTCCCATTAGATTAAAAGTGAGAATTACATCTGTAGTGTCTTCCAGTCTCAGGTTGTGCTCACCATTTTGGTGGTTCATTATCAATCGTCCGATTGGGTTGAAGGCTGTAACAGGAACCTCTGGGAAGTATACAGCATCAGCGGACAACGTACAAACATGCCAATGAAACACACTCACGGTGTCGTGCATTAATACAAGGAATGCTGGAAATTGGTATTGGAGACTTTTGAGTGTCAAAATGAACGAAAATAACCAGGTCAAAAAAGCTTTGAATTGGAATTAAATCCAGCTTTGTTTTGGATCGCGCACTGACAGTTGAAGCAAAAGATTTTACATCTACAAACAACAAAGTCTGGGCCACAGCAATTATTTGTTTCAACTGCCATTGAGAAGTGATTAATACTCAAGTTCTAGTCGGAGTTTATACGTAAATACAACAAAGAAAAGGCTACTTGTACTGCTCTATGTGTATTCCTCTATCCCAAACAAAGCACACATTTAGGTAAGCGGATCTGAATTAATTCTGACAAAGTGTTCATAGCCGTGTCCACGGAATCAAGTTGTGCTGAACAACAAACTAGATCTTCTCTTTAAACCATAAATCTGAGACCTTAAACAGTTAAAGTACTTCTCCCATCAAAAGTGCATCTACGAACTTTCGGGCCACTGCATAGTTGCGACAATAGCATCTACGAGGAAAATGGGATCTTGGATTCGACTTTTAAATGATAAAGTTCAACGGTTTTTGACATCCCCGATTACTACGGAAACACATGAGCCTAAAAAGAAAGTTCAACACCGCATGGATATTCCGGAAACGCTTGGGTGTATATCTACAACGCAGATCGAAAGACCTCCAATTCCAGAACGCTCTCCACTGCGGTATACAGTACATAGCAACGAAAGCAAGTTTCGATATAAAACTACTAGCACGAGATGTAGCACCAGTTCTGAAATTTCTGCGTACTTTTCCCTTAAAAGTACCGGCTCTTACGACCCGAGTCCAAACATGGAAGAGCTTCAAGTCATCGCACACACTTACTACAGTACTATTCTTCCCCTGTGCCTTCATTATCTGGGAGTCCTGGACCCACCACCACATCCTCCCTACAGTTTTATAGAACTGAAGGCAATGCTTGAAGATGAAATATTCCGGGAAACTGATCGTATCAGACACGATGGTAGCTTGGATTTCGAGGAAGAGTGGCATAATCTGAGAACGAATGCTTTTAGAACATTGTGTGATATTTCTACGGAATACATGAGCCGTGAGATTAAAAGAAAGAGGAGGCAGATGAAATGTGGATCTCTGAAGCAGAAGTTGGCTGTAAAACTGATGCGGTGGAATGATGACGTCTAAATCGAGTGAGCATCTGCAAGCTCGTGTAGCTTATTATTAATCACCAAAATAGTATATTTGGAACATGAGAATACATATCTTAGTCGCGCCGAAAGTAATACAGAAACCATAAAAAGCGACTAACGTCTATTCCTAGCTACCGGAAAATGGCGTGTGCCGGAACGATTTCACAGTTTGAGGGCTCTTAAATTCCCGCCATATGAATTAAAAAATGTATAGTTAGTAACTATTTCTCTATGGGGAGTCGACTTGCAATTTTAAAAAGAAATTTGCTATACTGTCTAATTTTCTTGATGAGAGCGTCAGCTTTAAAAGCTGCTATAGCTACTGCCCCCTGCTCTATGATGACCACAATCTGTCTTTGAAATTCGGGGCCAAGGAAAAGTGCTCCAATGAAGCAAAAGTTAGACCCAAGGTTTGGTACTGCTTTTTATTCTTGGTGAAGAAGTCGTAGATCATAAACATGGATAGAGATATGTACATGTGTCTCACTTTCCAGACACCTTGACGACCAATTTTCCCTGTGTTCTTCCAGATTTCAGTTGTTTGAAAGCATCCGCCACCTCGTCAAGATGGTACACCTTCTCAATAAAGGGCTTCAACTTGCCGTCCTTGATCCAGCCGGCTAGCTTCACGAGCTCTTCAGCGTCAGGCTTGCGTCCAACATATACCGACCTCCTTCGACCACCTCCGAGGAAAGCTGGTAGGGCTAAGATCTGAACCATACCGATGAGACTAGATAGATTAGGCCCTGCTGCAATCGTTACATACCGACCCGTCTTTTTGAGGTAATGATGCGACTGGGTATAGATGGGCCCTCCTACTGCGACATTGTCGACAATCAGATCGTACTGCAGCCCACCCTTCTTCAGCTCTTGTATTACATCAGTGGATTTGTAATCGATAACGTCGTCCGCACCAAGTCTCTTGCAAAGCTCAACTTTTGGACCAGAACATACAGCTGTGACGATACAACCCATAATCTTAGCGATCTGGATGCCAAACGTCCCTGTACCACCGCTCGCGCCATAGATGATAACCTTGAAGCCTTCTTCCACGTACGGCTCAATGCTTTGCATGGCTGTCTGAGCGGCCACTGCCAAAGTCGCAGCGTCTTTCAGATCCACACCTTCTGGGAGCTTAGCAACGTTTTCAGCTCCCTCAATAACTGCATATTCTGCAAGCGTGCCGAATTTCGGTATAGCAGTGCAGCCAGCCACCTTGTCACCCGGCTTTACATGTGGCAGATTGGTGGTAACAACGGTCCCGGCATAGTCACATGCCGGGATCCAAGGCCCTTTGCCCATTGCCATATATCGAAAGAAGCCGAACTCTGGTGCCTTATAGTCTACTGGATTGATACTCGCGTAGGACATTTTAACCAACGCTGAGTTCTCGGGCAGCGAGTGGGCGTCTCTGGGGAGTGGCGTTGTCTCACTGACTATAAGACTGGACTCCATCGGTGCAGTCGTCCACTGCGCAGAGCGCATCTGGTCTGGGAGACTTACTGTTGCCATTGTTCAAACGCACGACGCGCGGGCTTATGCAAAAAGATGATCGCTAAGTCGGGTGGTACGAGGGTGAGGACAGTTTCAGTGTTGAAAAGATGGGAGGTTGAAGATGGGAGGTTGAAGATAGGTTTAATGTTGGGATGAACTCATATATATATATGCAATAACCGTCTTCATCTTAAATGCCGTACTATCAACACGCGTCATTCATATTTAGCACGTAGCACGTACAGTCATTGTAACTGAAAACGATATCCCACAGATTGGTCTTGGGGGGGATTAGACCATACAATTTTCAAGCTAGACCTCGAGTCGGAGTATGCATCTTGTGATTGGACAATATCTAGATTCTTATTAACATATAACCTTATAAATGCTAATTTTTGGTATACTACGGTTAGATTATGGCCGTGCTAATTATACACGTGCAGCGATATTTAATCGAAGCCAGACGAAAAGGCAAAGATCGGCGTACGTTAGTGCTCCCGTTGTGGGCTGTCAACCAATCACAGAAGCCTAACTCCGAATCGTAGGCTAGCGTTGTGACATCAGATGAGACAGGTCAGACCAGCAATATCGGGCTCGAGAACAGAACAAAGTAAAAACTGAGAATTTGGCATCTGCAGCCGTTCTTATACTTACTTGTTATATAGGTTTGGGTCTCCTTTCAAAGGACCGCGAGTGATATTGCTTAGGAACCACCAGTCTGGAAGATGATAGTCAGAGCTGACTTTCCCTATATACAAGGCTGAAAGCGAGACCAAAAGAAGCTCTCGTTCTCTATTGAAGACCTCCTTTGTCTTGTTAAGCTACCATTTCGCCGTCGAATGTTCATGGCGAGAGGCAATCTCATTAATGCCTGTTGGGAATATATATGGAATTGGAATCTCTGGAGTAGCATGATAACATCCGAATGTAAAGAATACTCGAGCAGGACGCATATGTAGTACAGTCTATTTAAATAATTGTTTAATTAGCCCGTCCGATACGCAGATACAGAATGTATAAACTACTCACTACACATTCTTCGCGAGCATTTTCTTATTCACTCGCATTCTGATGTTCACACTTGTTCACCTACACTGGTTCAAGTTGGCGACCCGTTTGGCTTCTACCTGGAATAATATTCCCTCCCTGCTCGTTTCTTGGAACTGATTACCGCTGACACATATTTAATTTACGGTTCTTCCAGTAAAAGTGCCTGTATAATGCCAATATCCTTGTGGTGCCGTTGTAAGTATTTCCGTATTGCTGGAAGCTCATATCGAGCTCGGATGTCAATCCACCATCTAATTTCAAGGGCTCTACTGTACCACAAGTATAGTAAGAAGAGGGCCACGGGATCTTTTTCCTCGAGACATGCACGTAATTCGTCTGAAATAACGCTCACCACCATAAAAGTCTTACCTAAAGAAGCTTCGCCCTTCGGTACCTCTAAAAGCCTAGAGAGGGAGTGTACAAAACCAAAGTAAGTGTTGTTCTCTGGTGTAGATGACCCGTCAAGCCCGCATAATTTGGCCAGCTCGACAGACACGCCATCAATACCTCCTATAGGCAGTTTTTCAGGAATTTGTGAAAAAGTGTCGGGCACCTTACGGAAAACACTGCTAGGCCGCATTGGGTTCGCCAGTTGCCAAATTGCTTTGTCGCTAGCCTTCAGCCGTAGCCACTGTAGATCTGATGGGTCTGGACGCTTCAGCGGCCAAGCTTGTTCAAATGAGGAGACGTCGATGCATGAAAAGGTTAGAATAGCAAGCGTCACGGCCGTTGCCCAGATGGCGTCTTTGTCTTCTTCTTCAATTGGTTGACTCAGCCATTTACTGAACAAAATCACACAGCGAGATGAGTGGTAAACCTCCCTCATTGAGCGATGGCGAGTTGGCTGAACGGCTAGATAGCGATCATGAACGGCAGCCATCGCTAGGATACCATGCATCAAAGCTGGACACTACACATATGTCTTTCAGTATAGTTTAATGAGTTTCAAAGACGAGCTGACTTGTAAAAGTCGGAGTGAAAGTGTTTAAGGCCCAGGCACACTTACTGTAAAGGAATCTCTATATATCTTATTTTCATATGTATATACTAACTCAGAACCGCCTAGAGAGTATACCGTTCGGCGCCGGAACTGGAAGAACAACTCTTGATCCTGTTTTTCTAGATTGAGATACGACAACTTGTTTAAAGACCAAACGGCGTTGCTGACTAGTGCTCGCGGTGGTTCCAATTTCGCCTGAAATTGCCTAGCAAGCTCATGTGTAACTTGACCCTGCCGGAGTGGTTGAAGATCTGGCACGTTATACCCAAAATTACAGGCGACCCCATAAGCACGACACCGCTCACAATTAGGTCTGGTCTCATCGCACTACGAAGCAGGAAACCCTTAGTAACCTGTTAGAGACGGGAAAAGGACTGTAGCCGACCTACTTTCAATTTCCTTAGTTTGCAGTTTCGACAGCCGTATCTTGAAAGGCGCCGAATCGTACTCTGTTTGATGACAGATACAGCGGTAAATGAATCCATGCCTGCTGGGCATAAAGGAAATATAGGAAACCGACAGCTCCGTAGTCATAAGGCGAAGATTGACCAGCAGACAACGACGGCGTTCAAGCTAAGGTTATGTGTCTAGCCAGTACTAAGGTGTGGTCCGATTTTTGAACTTGAGCTTGTTTCGGAACTAGGGCTTTTGCTTGATTGATCACAGGATCTTACCAAAACAATGTAGAAGGAGACGAACGACGGCGCTACAATGCCCAGGCACTAGCGTGCTGCTACCCCCCGATAGATATTCGAGAAACCCGCCGTTATGCCATACACGTGACTAGGCCTGAGAGTAGTGGCGAAGTAAAATATAGTGAGCACAGGCGTGAACATAGTGGAATTTATCTCACCTAATGTTTATTACTAAGCACAGAATATAGACTTTCTCATCGCACCCAGTGTAATTTCTAGACCGCATTTATTTCCTCTTTCAATATCTTCAGTTTTTGAAGTTATATGATTTCATGATATGACTTTTCTTAAATGCTCTGAATTTAAAAAATAAAAAAATAGTCGCGATTAAATTGAAAGGAATTGCAGAGCGGCGATCGGTAGCGTGATTAGAATGACAACAGCATAATCAACTGTACTTTTCTCTTATTGCTAAGTGGTTTCTGTGAGGAAAAAATAGATAAAGAAAGTATTTTATCAATAACAACTCTACAGACACTAAGAAAAAAATTGTAATTCCAAAACTATAGAATCGTCTTGTGGCAGGCACGTCTCGCTACATAGGGACAGACGTTAGATAGGGCTAAAACATAGAAGAAAGTGGATAATATACAAAACGGTCTTTTGGATAGAAGTCGAACACTTTTCAATGCCCAAACATTGGCTTTATAATTGTGATTTGGCCCAGAAGAAAAGTAGTTATGCCATTCACAAATGTTGATTTTCAGCATAAGTTCTAAAAAGTAAAAGATGTCTCCAGTTCTCCGCTTTTAGTTTTGATTGGGAATATTGAATTTATCATATTTTTTTAAAAAAAGGAAAGGACCATTCGGCTAATTCCCTCATAACACGATATCTCTATAAGGGGGTTCTCGCTTAGCTAGGGCTATGGGTTTGGGACTAATTTAGTATCTTAGAACCACGAACCACGAAATTATCAAAACGAGGCATAAGAAATTATCATTTAATTTGATAGAGAACAGAGGTAAGTCTAGCTGACCGCGTAGCAACTTTGTGTCTTTAGAAGTATAGTCACAAAGCTAACTCCACATTTCAGTTTTAATTCACAGCAATAAGCGAGCTATAATAGGGGCTTCTGAATCTGTCACGGGTAAATATGTCGATGTCTTCATAAAGTCTCTAATGCGGCATATTAATATTCACAATCCGGTAGACAGGAATCTATGAAAACAGGTTACTGATGTTTTGAGTTACTAGTACAGCTGCAAACAGTTTCTGGGAGGTCCAAACTTCGTAGCTACGTGTTAAAAATACGACTCCATAGTCAAAAATGAGTGAATTCATGACTCTATACCTTTATACTATTAGCCATGAAAGATATAGGAAATATACACCGTATGTTAAAGATCTATATTCGGTAGTTTTGTAACAGTCAGGAGAAGTTTTGGGTAGTTGTCAGTGCATACAATGCTTAGGTAACTGAAGAGAGCCTTGATCTATGAGAAATTACTGATGTAGCCTTAATCCCTTGTCCCTAATTCCACAATCAAAAGAAACCACAAATATTGGCAAGAAAACGCCATGCTTATCTGGTAATTCAGTACGCCAAGCTGAATAGTAGCACAGGAATGTGCTTGCCAAGCAAGCCACGAAATAAATGTGGTCTCAGCCATGCGATCAAAAAGACTCAATTAGTCAGTCCGCTTTCTATTCGAAGTATACTCAGCCATATAGCCAAGTCCAATACGCCAAGTTCTAGATGGATAATGAAAACCCCCTATAAATCTTGCATAAACACACAATGGATCCCGTTCTGCAAAGCTCAACTTCGGTCTCTACTTAGTATTCCAAGATGATTGTATTCTTTTCAGTCATTGCTCTCCAAATACTAGCTGTTAAAGCCATCGGACAAGACTTTCAGCAAAGGATAGCAGCTCGCAATCCCCAAGCAGATTCCGCCGATCAATCGGCACTTCTTTGTAACGTTGTGGGGTCACTGCTTGATATTTGTAACACGGCTGCGGCTCAGAACATTCAAGCAAGCTGTTTATGTTATAGTAACTCTACTTGGCTCCCAACTATTTTTGATAACGCAGTTGCTACTTGTGCAGAATATGCATACTCGGCTCTTCCCAAAAATGCCTATTCGTTGGCTTCGTCCTACGAGGGATTTTGTACGAAAGTAGGAGATATAAGCGCCAAAAATACACCATTAACTCCCACTCCAACCACCTCACCAATTCCTCCTGCTACTCTACCGACACCTTCACCTATCGTGCCACCTACTCCCAACGCGCCCATGATTTCAACAACCCAAATCGTGAATCCAATTGAATATGGATCGCCACCAGCAACACCTGCTCCAACAGTTCCATCTGGGACCAAAGTCAACATATTTACCAACCCAGGATGTTCTTGGATCAGCTTTGCCCTCAGCTACTGCAATTCTGTCACTCCAGGATTTTCAAATATCACTATTGCATCTCAGGCACCATGTCTTTGCTATAGCAGCACCTCATGGTTTCCAGATTCTTTTGATAGGCCAGCAAAAACATGTGCAGATTATGTAAGAACAGCAGACCCTTCATTCTATACCGATATTGTTGCAATTCAGAATTTCTGCACAAGTGTTGGAGATGTATTCGAAAAAGGTGCTTCACAGACTACTTCTGCTGGCGGAGAAGGTGGTATTGGTCTCAACTTACCTGGCTTTGGAGTCACACAAGTGAGCAAAAGCACAGGAGTTCCACGTATTACAAGTCCAGCGAATACTCAGAGTCCTGCTAAAGCACCAATTCCAATCACTACAACGTCAACTCCAAATGAAGCTACTCCAAGAATGATAGTCACGCATTGTATTGTTGTTCTTATGTTCCTAGCGAATTCTATTATATTTGCGTTGTAGACGAAGCTACGCATAAGAAATACTCAACAGTGGACGTGGTGGAAATGATGTTTGCCTTATATAGCTTCTTAATCCTAGAGCTATTATAATATTGTTTGAAACTAGCCTACAATTGTTATGCGTCCCCATTATTACTTTCGTTCAAAATTCTGATTGACAACAAAGATCTCTTTTTTAAAGGTTCCAGAATCTCAACGCATCGTCAGCATCTTTGGATATGAAAAATTTGCCATCGTGAGAGACTCTGATACCTGCATATACCATATAGCTTACTTTATCCTCAGGTCCTCTCGTAAACTGAGACTTTAGATTAGTCTCAAAGTCATAGACCTCAACCGTTCCCTCGGAGGTTTTGAATAACAATTTCCATCCAACAAACTGAACGAACTCTGCAGACAGTAACGCTTTCATCAATTCTGGATCTTGTCCGCAAAATTCGTGCTCCCACTTATTCACGTCAATTCCAGTCATGGGATCATAAACAACGACGGTAGCATCTCGACTTCCTGCGGCTAGGTGCTTTCCCTCGGGACTCCATGCAATTGATCTAACCCACTTCTTGAAGCCCGAATATTTCGAGATTTGTTTTCCCGTCATGGTATCGTAGACATAAATAATTGTGTCTGGGCTACCCTGGCTAAAAGCTAGGTATTTAGAGTCAGGCGACCAAGCACCTGCCCACATTTGTCCTCCAAAGCTTCCTAAGGTGTAAAAGCAAGAGCCAGAGTGCAGGCTCCAAATTCGAACCGTTCCATCCCAAGCTACTGTCGCCAATTTCTTAGAATCCGGGCTCGCGCCGATCCACATGATAGAGTCAGTATGGCCTCTAAGCTGGTGAATTAGCTCCATTGTCTCCAAGTGTCGTACTTCAATACATGGCAATAAGTCCTCCGCCCGCATCCCCTGCTGCGTACTGTCGTTATGTAGAAGTGTGAACATGTATTTTCCATCCCATGAGAAAACATCTGAACCGAAGCTACCGAAAGATCCCTTGATAACAGTTTTCTTCTCCAGTCCCTTCTGCGCCACAGCAGCAGCAATGTTGATCTTGAAGTTCGACTCCAACGATTTAGAAGCTTCAGACTCGAATTCCCATCTGATCTCACGTAGTGTAGATTCCAAAGCACCTCGTGCAATGCCGTCCGTGTCGAAAGACTCTTGGGCATTCAGATCTTCACCTTCATCATTTAACTCCCAAATGATAATTACCTTGCTTGTAGAAGAGACCAACGTATATCCAGTCCGGGACTTAGGAACGAACTCAAGGCCGTCAATTGCTTCTGTGTGGCCTACCAACTCTGCTCTCAGTTCCAAATCGGCCACCGAAAAGATGTAAATTGACTCTCTAACGGCAGCGGCTAAAAGAGAGTCATCTCCGCTCAATGCTAAAACTTCATAATCTTTAGATTTGGTATCGAGAAAGAGGATATTGGATTCTGAGCCCCAATGAGAAGGCATATTTGGTGCCCAGGCGGCAGGTGTTCCATCTTCAGCCTTAAAATCGCTGGATAGTGCGTAGACGTACTTTTCCATGAACTTTGCTTGAATCATTGTAATTTCTGGTAGTCTGATACAGACAATCTAGCAATTATCCTTATACTTTGTTGTTGCTATTGCTCCAAATCCGTATTGTAGGAATTTATACATCTGGGTGGCAAAAGTGCTGCCTAACGAGGTCTGTTACCGACATGCTTGCCTCTTATTGGGTCAATGATAAGCTCTGTACAGTTGCCGCAATGAGCCATCGCGAAAAGCTATTGAATATCATTTTAACTCTAGTAATTCAAAGATAAACGGATTTAGCAATAATTACTCCTGGTGCTTGATTCTCTAGGTAAAGTTAGGTCTCATGAGTTCGCTTAAAAAGGGGGCTGCCTCTCGTGAGCAAGCATAGCATGACGTGTAACTTTTGCTATCTGAATTTCCTTCCATACCAATTTTCACTTGCATGTTTAAATTCCACGATATGAAACATATCTCTTGTTGTTCAGATACTTGATTCCACCACCTTATAGCGTCGTTATAAATAATCCCGTCGAACCCCTAACTGTATTTCAAAAGTAAAATGGCCATTATTACTTGGGACAATTATCTCACTACTATCGTAAAGTCTGATTTGTGTCTCTAAATCTCAACATATCGAGCCAAATAAGGAAGTGTAAGCTAATCTGAAGGGCACAAGGTAACAGTAAAGGTTGAAACGACCTAGTTAATACGTAATATCTAGAGTATGCGAAGGAAATTAGGCTCACTTTCTACTATTTGTGACATTCTGTATATCCTCACAAATAAGAGAGACAAAGATCTGTCAGCTAGTTTCAAGTTTAACATGTTAGCTTTGCGGATGGAAACTTTGTAGCTATATGTATATGGAACGGAGTGACTACAAGCACTTTTCTTACAGATCTCAAGTATCTCACACACACATTGAACAACCCAAATTGGTACTGGTGGTAGGTTTAATTTCATTTTCAGCGCTAAATCGGTTAGGATATATCACATTAGGTCACGTGAAATTGTCATATAGTCTCCTTTCAAACACGTTGTTGAGCAGAGTAGCACTTCCTAAAGAGCGAGCATATGTTTGATGATATATAATTGATCAAGATTTAGCAGATCTTTTTCCAATAGAGCCCGTATTTCTGGTCAATACTTCTAGAACAGTAGTGTTCTGATCTTACTGCAAAATGGATGTGAGAAGTCGCATATAATTGACTTGAAGCGAGTATCCATGGTCTCGAAGTAAGCCGTCACGTCATTAAATGATTATCTGTGCATAATATTTCCATTTCCGTGTTACAACATGTACATCTATTTCCCTTCTTTCTTAACGAGATCCAAGTCTGCAGGCCCGTTTCCCAGTAATCTCTGGTGCGCATAGGCTTGTCGTTTCTTAAGGTGGACTGGCGTTTGATTGGCCGGAGAGTCTGGGATAACTTTCTCTAAATTCTATCATACACAGTAAGTATATGGAAGAGCTCTAAGACGCGATGGTACTCACCAGTTTCTCGAAGACACATTTATTAAGCTTCCATTCCGCGGGCCGGCATTGCCATAGCTGTTGATTGTTATCGTCGAGACAAGTCCAGTGCTTGCGAAACTCGTCTAAACAAGATTTGTTAATGTCCTCAATCCTACACAGATGTACATTAGTATTACATTACAAAATCGCTTTCTGAATCAGGGAGTGAACGGAATCGTCAGAGATCAACTATTTTAAGTAGATCAAATCCTTCCCAATGTAACAAAGCGACTACTCACACGCTCCTGGCACATCTCGTAACCCTTCTCCCCTCCTTCAAACACTCAATCTCGCCCCTTCCTGGATTCAATGTCTTGCATTGCATGAAGTCGTCATTATACGCCCTGCACCTTGCACCAATGAAGAAGCTCGCTGAGAGAAGTGGTGCTGAACTGCTTCCGATTTCCGTTACTGAAGGAATGCTCGACGGGAGTGGTGTTGTATCGACCAAGTTGTCCTGCGAGAACCTGCGATAGATTAGAACAGTAACGACATCGTAACAATGGCGCATTTATGGGGAGTATATCATACATGGGCTTTCGTGCTGCCATCTTGAGGATATTTCAGAGGACGGCAAGGTTGGTAATTGACTCAATTGACTTGGGCAAGAATTGTTGTCAATGAAGCTGGAGGTGAGGTTGGAGTGCCAAGTTTTACTTGGCGGACGAGCTAAAAACGCGAGTCCCAGAGCTTCAACTTAGGAACAAAAACCGACAGCAGATCACGACCACAGGATTCGCCCTCATGCAAAAGTCAACGCATCCACTTTGCATTACAGTCTTGCAGCGCGCATGGTTTAAATCTAACTTCCATCTCATTCCCACGTTACTTTAGCAAGTAGAAGGTCACTGCGCATTGCCTATTGCCTGTTCTCGACGCGGTTTCTACGCTCCAAGCCCCCGAAGCTCTTAGGTGAATAAATCTATTGTCGCAACTGAACTTCCATCACCCTTCGAAATGTTTGGGGCAAGTCAGCAAGGTCAAACCAATACCGGGGGAGGCATGTTCGGGTCCTCTACACAAAATCAATCGCAACAGTCGGGAGGATTATTTGGTGGACTGGGGAAGAGCACACAGCAACCAGCCGGTGGGCTCTTTGGCAACTTAGGGCAGAGCACGCAACAGAATCCACAAACTCAGCAGCAGGGTGGTGGTCTCTTTGGTAGCTTGGGTCAGAACACACAACCAACCCAGCAACAACAGCCAGCTGGTGGTCTTTTCGGTGGCTTTGGTCAGAGCACGCAGACTCAACAGCAGCCACAGCCGACAGGAGGACTATTTGGAGGAAACCAACAGGCTCAGTCTGGATCAAACACTGGTCTCTTGGGCGGTACAGGACAACAACACCAACAAGGTGGCCTTGGACAAGGTCAACAACAAGCAAGTTTATTTAACAACTCGGTTTCGCAACAACAAGGACTAGGACAATCTCAACCAAGCCTTCAGTCATCTTTATGGCAGCCAAATAGCGGCATGAGACCTCGTGGGTTAATTTCGCTGGTCACTTATTATAGCTAACATAGAAACAGGAGAAAAGAGTGTTCCTGATCAGATGGCAGCTGTCCTAGATGCTTGGAACACCGACAGTCCAGCATGTCAGTTTAAGCACTATTTTTATAACAAGGTGGAGGAAGTCAATGCGCCTTTCTATCGCCCGGGTCCTAACGAAGATCCCAAGGCGTGGGAGGACGCGCTTTCGAAAAAACCCGGCCCAGGATATATTCCTGCTCTATGTATCGGATTTCAGCAGTTGGGCGAAAGAATTGTAATGCAGCAACGCAATGTCATAACCTTCAACACCCGTCTCCACCAGATCAACGACTCTCTCACTGCGCTCTTACAGAAGCACGATACCCAGATCAGCATTCGGGCAATGGATGCTAAGAGAAAGCATATTGTAATCAAGCAACGATGTCTTGCTCTGGCAACAAAGGTTCAGATTTTACAAAATCGTGGTTATCAACTAGGCGGATCCGAGGAGGATCTGAAGATTAAGCTAATGGCACTAGACAAGGGAGTCAACGACCCCGGACTCAATGCTAGAGGTGAGGAAATATGGGCAAGAATGGTTACTGTCCAGGAGAGGGCGAAGCTACTGAAAGCGGAGATTGAGAAAGCCGGCTCTCGGAATGAGAAAGTTCTAGATGAAGATACTGACAAGAGGGCGAAGAAGGTATTTGTTCTATGATAATTCTTCAATGATACACATAATAACATGAAAAACAGATACTGGAAGATTACCAGACTCAGTTGGAGTATTTGAAGAAGGAACTGGATAAAATACAATCAGATTACGAGGAGTGGAACAAGCAACAGCCAGAAACAACTAAAGGCAACGGACGATAATATCTCCTAGAGATAACCGGATTTTTATCTCAATCGTGGCAATCATGATAACAACATAGGGCTGTAATAAAATGTTTATGACGCCAAACCCAGAATGGCATGTAGATAGCGGAAGACGCAGATGTCAAAGCAATAATCCAGTCACGTGTTTACGGTGAATTGGTGAAGCAAACTCAATTTAAGAACGGTGCATGATTATTTGCAACGCTCGTAATGAAATACGACAGTGGTAGGCTATATTTTGTCGCAATTTTCCATAGTCCATATATGCTACTTGCTATTCCTTTATCCCTTAAGCCTCAGCTTATTGTAGTTTGTTAGCGCTTTTATATGGTGACTCATCCCTATATAAGAGTAGCCTTCCCATTGATTAATCTCAACCATATCACTATGGATCCAACATCCTACGAGCCTGAAGGTCCTCTTGTAACAGGTATCGCCCAGCCACCCGACATATTCAACGCAAACCTCCGTGGCAGCTATGTATCTCTTACGCCCCTCTCTGGCTCTCACGCTGCGCAACTTTACCTCAATATCGGAGGTGCGCAAAATGCACATCTATATAAATACTTGTCCTCCGGCCCATTCACTACCGAGGAAGAATTTAAGAAATATGTAGAAGAGCTATGCAGTAACACGTCGCTTTTCCCATTTGCTATCTTGAGCGAGGACCCTGTCCACAAGTTTGAAAAGCAGGGCGAGAACGAATGGCCCGGCACTGCCATTGGGATTATCAGCCTTCTGAACATTGTTGTCCCGCATCGGTCTGTCGAGATCGGTCATGTTCTATATGCACCAACGCTGCAACGTACCACTGCAGCGACGGAGGTCGTATACCTACTGATGAAGTATGCCTTTGAGGATCTGGGGTTTTTACGAGTAGAGTGGAAGTGTAATGAGAAGAATAGGCCAAGTGCAAAAGCAGCATTGCGGTTGGGGTTCGTGACTGAAGGGACATTTAGGGCCCATATGATAGTAAAAGGCAGGAGAAGAGACTCTTGTTGGTTTAGTATTATTGAAGATGAATGGGACGGTGTTAAGAAGGCATTAGAGAACTGGCTAGCAGACGAGAATTTTGAGGGTGGGAAGCAGAAGAGGAAATTGGAGGATATCAGGGCACCCAAAGCCTAGCAAGAATAAAGATTAATATTTCCTAATTAAATAGAAAAAGAACCTCTACTTATCTACAATAAAGAACCTAAAAGAAGTATGACATACTTTACCTTCTTTCCAAGTCGCAGAGGTCATCTCTTACACTCTATATTCACGGTGTAACATTCCATATACCATGACAGATATCTCCAATGAAAAGTGTATATAAGAACAGGCTCTGAGCACTTCAGATACTCACAACAGCTACCAAATATGTTCAATACTACTTGGCCAGCCTCTACCTGCTTGTGCCATATGCCAATGTTAATGGCAAAGTATTGCAAATGATCACCAAACATCACGTACGTAATTGCGTATATCATTTACCATGCCCGACTCTGATAGAACCAGACGAAAATCACGAGGAACAGAAGAACCATTGCCCAGTAATATGTGTAAATTATCAGCAAAGAACCATCCCAAAAGCATGCGCCACCGTTATTGCCCATTACAACTCATATAGTTGTTTTCCCACCTAATTACACAAACAGCGAGAACATCCCTCCATTCTTCCATGAACCCGTGGGTACCGTTTCCACCCGCAATGCCGTTTAAAACGAGAAATACAACGAAAACACGCCCTTGGTCCCAATTATGCTACCCAGTCCTGAACTAGAAAAACGAACGCTTTTTGTTCCTCCCCAATTTTTTTCGCTTTCCTTTCTGATCTTCTCACGCCTTCGAATAAAAAAACCCCCATTTGCCAGCCTAAGTTCCCATTTGTTCAGCCCAAAGCAGAGAACACCGGATTGGAAACACAACGTGAAAAACACAATAGGTATCCAGCGACCTCGACACCCCGCAAATGCAAGATTCCGAAAAACGCAATTTCAACCGAAGAGCAACCGGCCCAGTCCGTACCCAAAGGAAATCCCCTGAAATCGCATGAGAAAAGAAATCAGATTTTATCGCAGTTTAAGTAAGGCGGTTGATCGCATGCCTCACAACATTTTGAGTAACGACGCCTACAAGCAGATTGAGATTAGTAACATATTTAACCCCAAACAGACGCCTGTACACCAAGGGGTTTGGTGCCCCATACTCCACCCTTGTTTGCCCAGCCTCCTCGTAGGTTTTCTTGAGCATTTGGGTTCGAAGCTGCAGATGTTGTACGGGCATCTTTTGACTCGGACTGATCATCATTGGCGCCATAGCCGTAGCTTAGTGGCGATGGCAATGGAGTGGTTGATCGCTGTTTGTTCAACGCAGGGTTGATGGCAACGTTGGGTCGGGTGCCAATAGGAGCAACACCAGTGGCTGGTGCCTTTCCTTGTCGAGGAGGAGATCCGCCGGGGGATGATGTTGAGGTCCGGCTTGACTGCTGCTGAGCAGCCTCAAACAGTCCAAAGCTGCTGTTTGGGTTGGATGATGGTGATGAGGTACTATTGGCACGGGATCGTTGCTGACCCGGACCTTGGGTAGCCGATTGAGGCTCCTGTGCCTGTTGCTCCTGTTGAGCCTGGGCATTGAATTGGTCAAAGGCTAGTGGTGAGTGACCACGGATCCCTGTTGCGGATTGGGAACCAGATCCCTGGGTACCTGGACGAGGAGTTCCGTTCTCGTCAAAGCTTTCTTGATACGCAGAACCTTCTCCATAAAGAGCACTTCGTTGCCGAGCGATCAGATCACGGCGTTCCTCTTCACCCATACCACTTCCCGGGCTCATGGTGCGATCAGCAGGTTTGGCTCCAAATGGTGAAGTATCAGCTACAGCGCCTTATTCTAGTCAGTAAATGTACCTTGGGAAAGGAAATGGGTCTTGGTGCAATATCAGGGATTCACAGAGCATCGTAAGAAAACAGGTGGTTGTATGTGCAATGATTTGTGGACCACTGGGTACAGTACGGAGTGTGTGTTATTGAGAAGATACAGAAGAGGGAGGCCTACTTCGATTATATTGCTGCTCCTGGTGATAATTGCGTAATTCTCTCTCTCGCTGAGCTGCCATCCGTCTCTTTGCCTGCATCACTTGTTCGGCCTCGTTCGCGCCACGCGATGGTTGGTGTCGCTGGGAGGCATAGAAGCTCTGGAGGTTTGATCCGGAGAACGAGCGCGAGTCACCGAAATCGCTACCAGATGAATGGTGTCGAGGTGGACCTCCGCCCATGCGTGGATCTGCAAGATGTCAATAGATGAAATACTATGTATAGTTAATGATGCGTACCAAATTGTTGCTGAAACTCTCTTGGTGGTGGTCCGCCGCTCATGGGCGTAGACTCACGACGTCCTGGCAGATTGAATCCCATCTTTCCGCTCTTGGCCAGGTTATCAACGGCTCTGTCTACCTCTGTATCGTATATTAGCCACGAGTTCTTCCAAATCTCCGCATTATTGGTGTCGCAAGGGATTCTACAGCGGCCCAAGGCATGGTATCAAGACTCCAACAAGACTTCCTGTGTATGCCTAACCAGATCCCGTAGCCCCTGCATCTCCCGCATCTACACGTACCCTCAATTTGTGTGCTAAATGCACCAGAGTCCTCACGCGGGACAGCGGAGCTAGCACCTGCAATTTGTTAACACCTTGCCTCCATAAATATTCGATTTGGCATACCAGATCGAGCCGGTGGAGTCTGCTGGTCCCATGTTTGCTGACCAGCGGCTGGCGGCCATTGTTGATTATCGTAATAAGACATCTGTTGAATCAAGAATTGTTTTAAAAAAAACGAATCTTGTAAACCGGGGCCGAAGAAAAAAAAATGAGAGTAAGACGACAACAGGTCGCTAAGGGACTCTATAGGTAGGCCATCCGTTAGTATTAATTCAGCAACAGACAAAATGAAGAGTCGATAGGCGCATGAACGCGCAGCCGAAGGGGAACGAGTTGATGGTGCGAAAGCGGCCGGAGGCTGTCTCGACAAAACAGGATAAATGTCTCAACTTACCAAACGAAATCCAGACACGAACGCAGTGGGCGCAGAGAAAAGAACAACCCTCGACTGGAGACGGGGTTCAGCACGAGATGGACGAGATCAACAGATGGTGATAAGGTACAATTCAGGATCAGGAAAAAAAAGAAGGAAGTTCGGGAAAGAGGAGAAGGGGGGATAGGATGGGATGGGATGGGATGGGATGTGATGGGGTGGTGCGTGGGTGGTGGAAGGGTTTCCGTAGAAAGAAAATTGGCCGGGTAGTGGGAGGGGCCGCAGATTGGTCTTTTTCCCAGCGAAACCACCAGAGCACCAGCAGCAACCACCCACTCTTTGCAATGGCCATCGCCGAGCTAGCACTAGCCTGGGAGGTCCATCTCGCTAGCCTGCCATAGTCTCGAAAACATCCTCCCTAGCAGGCCAGTTCTCCCGGGGCTCATTTTACTTCACGATCTTCATTTAACTCTGGACGGTAACGGCAACGGTGCATCGTTCGTTGGATGGCGAGAATGGCGAACCGGAGAAGCCAGTATTGGGACATCACTGAATAGCTATACGCTGTACATACACGCTACAGGCACAAAGACCATCCACCGGCAGCGAGTGGTACCTTACCAAGGCTCGACGCTTGACTTATGACAGCGCCGTTTTAGGTCAAGGGGGTGAATGGACGTTCCTGGGCGCTGGCATACATGTATCAAAGCGAAGATAGGGGGTTTTGCCTGAGCAACAACAGTCGATGCGTAAGGCTGATGATTCCATTGTTGAACCCAACATATGGCAGCTTGGTTGGTATCTCTGTTTCCGAAGGTCCTTGTGCAAGGCACGGCGAGGCATACACAACTTCCCACATATGTACATATTACATATGCATTACGGGGATAGGGATCTCAGTTCGATATCTCCCTCCACGTGCACCCACGGTGGTGTCTTGCAGTAGTCAGCATGTTCTGTACTGGAGTGTCCACGTCGAGGATCTTCTGTCTCCTTTCCTCGGGTGTGTTGGTGATGTCCGCACCATTAATAAATGTATCCACCTTCTTTAAATAGACAGCGGAGCGACATCCTCTCAAGCTCTCTCTCTCTCTCTCTTTTACCGGCCCTTGTACCTCAGTATCGAACTCTCTCGGTACCCGCTGGATCCTATACAACAGTCCAAGTGCGTCTCCAGGAAAGAACGTTGACTTCTCAGTGATCAGTAGACTATGTTCTACAGCAGATGTTAAAGTGCCTTACGAGCACCTCTCGGAACTGCAGCGCCCATGCACCCCACCCGTCTACCGCTGTTGTGCTCGCAGAGGTATCAAAGCTGTCGGTCGGCCTGTCACTCTCCACCAACAAACCTTACCTAGCTGCCAAGGAGCAAGCATCACCAATCCAGACCTTCCAGAAGCTGTAATTTCTTATTCACAGCGCAAGATGCGGCATGCACCGTTCCATATCAACATAAACGAAGAGCCTCCAGTGTGATGGCTGATAGCTAGGATAAGGACACCTATCAATCTATTGATGGATTAAGTCGTGGGCCATTCTCATCTTTCACATTCTTCCATTATCACGAGGGCAATGATCGGTTCTCTCAGGGCCGGACGACGTACAACGTAGACCACACATCCACTAAGAGCCACTATCAGTTATCACCAGCAACAGTATCTGCGTCTTGTCAAACGGTCAAACCGTTAGCATCGGTATTACATTTCGGTGGACAGGGGCTGGATATTGACCGAGACCTAACCTCATCTCGCTCATTGTATCAGAAACATTCATAATCGTCCCATCAATGTTGAAACTCGAAACCTTAACAATGAAACATTTTCCAACCAAACACTTTATGTTCAATCAGAAACTCTGTCCTGTCTGAGTCCGACAGTCTGAGATTTACGGTAAGTCGAACATAGCACGTCGGGGGGCATTCTTTCAAAATAGAACACTGACAGTCATATATCTCTTGAACCATTTCTCGAATGCCCAGAAGCTCCAACTTCAAAACATAACTCATCATGTCCAAAGAAATTCATCAAATCCGGCAATCTTCCTTCCAAAATGGCTAAAACCACTTAGGCCATCAACAAACGTCCCGGGAATCTCTCCGCCATGTAACCTTATTGCCTGCATTGCAGCCCTGCGTTGATTTTGCTTTTGCTTCTGCTTCTGCATGTGAATGTTGGCATGAACGGTTTAGCTGCATATTGCTCCCTTGCAAGCCGGGCTCACAGGAAAACCTATTTTCAACCCCACCTGCAGCTTCTGCCATTTTATCCATTTACCATACGGTGTTGGTTTTCCTATCTATCTCACACCCACCGTCCAGCTGCAGTCAGCATGTCATCGTTCAGCAGGTACTGACTACGAACTGGTGTCAGAACTAAACCAAAAAAAAATAACCCTCATTACCGCAAATCCCGTCAGTATTTCTTTCAACATACGTTCCACAAAGGAGGTGGTGATTTACAGATCATGGATGTCGTAAATCAGCGAATGGCGGGGTAGTTCCCCTCCCCTCACATTTCACAACGCGCACACATAATACATACATGTCACGAGAGAGGTTAGCTATCATTTCACTACAGACGTCAGAAGATATCCGGTCAGAGCTAGGGACCTTGTTCTTGGGAAGGGCCGATGGCTGATCGTGGGGTATCAACTTCGATAACAGAAGGAGAAAAAGTGACAGGTCATAGGCAACCCCCTCAAGTGAGGGGTTTGGTCTTCATCACCAAATTTGGACCTTGGTACATGGTCTATCTGTGGAAATCGCTCTTCGTTTCGGAGGCTCATTCCCACAGAACTGCTCTATATCATTCTCTTAAGTGCATTTAAATTTGTCACCATACAAAACACCTGAAGTTTGTGCAAACTGTGCTGGGTCGGAAGCTGCTGACCGATACCAAAGTCGCACCATTTCATCTCTTCCCCAGAAGCTATCTAAAGTCTTATAGATTCTGTATCTCACTTTATGATCTCCACGTTATTTTCTTCATATTTACATCATAGCTCGCGTGTTCCTCCGTAGAAACAAAGATATTGCATTGCGAGCCGTATCTTTGTATCACAACACAATGAATCGTACAATATTCACCATTAGTAACGACCCCTTTCTCGATAAGCCAAAACCAACAGCAAGAAGCCTGACAACTTCTCTTCCATCGCAATCAGTCGAACTTCTAGGACCTAGGCTGGAGCTGTTAGAGGCTTTAAACATTAAATCCTTCCATGAAATCAGCCGTCGGCCCGTGCCGAGAAACTCTCTCCAGCCCTCCCATGCTTTGCCTCATCCACACATAGTTCTATGCAATAACAGATGGCCGATAATGAAACATCCGACGTAGAGTTGCAAGTAGGGATTTCCTTTTTTTGGCGGTAAAACTCAGTGGACTTTTTGTTCTTATGTCGGGTGGTATCTTCCCTACGTTACAAACATCACTATCCGGAAGGGTAAAAACCGGAGCTCGCTCAACTTGCAACACTCTGATGGCATCTGGACTTTGCTATTCCTCATGCTTGAATAGTATGTGTCCTAGCTGTGTTCTATTCAAACATATGGGATCTCTTCCGCTGCTTGTTTTGAGTTTTTTAATCTTTTTTGAACAAATGCATGTTTGCTTCTTGCCTTTCAGCAGTAGTTAGGATATCATTCGTCCTCGTATTTAGTCTCGCACATGGGCTCTTTTGCTCAAAGCTAGGTATCATTCACTAGCATAGGTTTCCGTGCCTCTATTTATTCATAAGTTCAATATCACGTCAATTTTCTTGATCGTTAGTTCATTTGGTATTCACCACTTATCAGCCTGTACGTCGTATACAGAAGAGCATTGCTATTGTACTTTCCACTTTTGTTTTCACCTCTCAAGATAGTGTTCTGGGGATAACCAAAAGTGTATTAAACAGAAGGAATTATTTTATTCGCATATTATCTCGTCATCAATTCATCAGTGGCATCTGCCATGTATTAACAGATATCCCCAAGGATGTTTCCTTTGCCCAAACGCCCAGATACCTTATAGCTCCCAACTCCCAATCCAAGGACATCTACTCCTTATTCGCAAATTCCTTTCATGTCCAACTTTGAGTGTGCATACTCTGTGGCACCATTTCTTTGGAATTATCATCACGAACCTTACAACCTGTTCTAGTTCCAGGATTGGTATCCAACTACCACTCTCAAATGTAGTTGGAATGAACAGCGAAAATTATCATACAAGTCAGGCCCTCAAACACTGCCCTTTTCTATTTGCGCACCTAACTCTAACGTTGTCGGCGCATGACTCTTTGCCATCTCATCTCTAGTAAGCCTCCGAGCATACATCTTAACCCTGACCGCACCCAGGACCTGAAACACCATTGCTGCCACCACCATTGCGGCCAGCGTGACTTGTCCTAGTCTGACTATCTGTTCACATCCCTTGGGTGTCCAGGTCGCCGCCAGATCTTCTAGCCGTGTTGCTAATGTCGGCGTTTTGGCGAATGCTGATATGTCGGATGATGAGGAATAAGATAATTGGGGAGGGGTAACAAGTTGTTGGAGATCTTGTGTGGCGGAGAAAGATTGAGGTACGTAAAGAGGGGCGGCGCACAGAGTAGACATGGATGGGAGGATTATGGGTAGGACGATTCGGGGGAGGGTTGAGAGAAGGGTATCGAAGAGAAGAAAGTTGGCAAAGAGGGATATCGAGAGGGCGTGATGCTATTCATTGGTCAGTCTTTGACATTTAACTTTCCGAAGCATGGCTCGCGGAGGATTTTGGGGAATGGAGACATACCCTTAAAGCACCAATTATGCCAAATATGCACGCAACACTAATGAAATGTAGATACCACCCAAATCGCTCGGCGAGATGGAGGCGATCATCTGGGAGCTGGGAGACAAGTAGAGAAGAGAGGATGTTGGCGAACAGAGCGCCCACGGCAAGCGTTAACGTTGTTTTCCTATGATACTGTTAATTACTGCAATTACTGTGTTTTGGCCTTGACATTCAGGGGAAGAATATAGAAATCTTTGAGATGGAAAGAACTGCTGAGTATACATCACTAGGAATTGGAGCGAGGCAATCGATGGGAGGACAAACCTTGAACGTGAGAATCCCATTTTGTAAGAGATACTTAGTAATTGTGAAAAGCAAGTGAGTGTGTTTGAACGTGGTATTGAATCTCGAGGTGCGCCCAAGATATCACAGCATCCGAACTTGCCGGGACCGGTTCCGTACTTCCCGGTGGTTTTGATTGGCGAAAATATAATATACACAATATGCAGTTGCTTCTATTTTGATGACAGGCACGTATAACGAAGGTGGTGCTCGTATTTGGAATTGCAGACAGATGGCGCGAGGAACCTTCAAAGATCGTGGTGGTCGTGTGCTTTTGTCGGTGGATTTCTAAGAATGTTCAATGTGGTCTGTGAGCAGCTGATGACGTGCGGCGAGGTTGCACAAACGGGAGGGATTGGCCTTAAAATCAATTGGGCCGGAGGTTAGTCTGGCCCGGAGCTCCGCTTGATTGGTCTCAGCTTTACGGCGTGTCAGCAGTAGACGCGCTTATACTTTACCAAGACGCGCGATTCACTTGAGATGCAAGAAATGCGATTGTTGTCCCACTGAAATGCTGAAAATATAGGCATTGCTGGGGTAGAGCACGTGATGGATTCAAGACAAAGACGATCGGTATCAGTCTTTGAATGTTTTTTCAACACGCAATGGATGAAAGAAATCAAAGTAGTGTAAGATGGGTACTGTACTGTATATACTTGGGTTTCAATCATATGAGAGATATAGAGATCTTGACAGATGTTAATAAAGCCTGGTACTTCAAATACAAACAACAGTGGGTGACAGATTTTGACATCAGTGTGGAAATTTTACCAAAGAATAGATATCTATTCAGGTTCCCGGTACACTATCTAAATGGGACACTGTCAGATGAAAAGAATATAATATAGTCCTAATGTGGCCATAGTATTAAGTTGGAAGGATTAGTGCTTGATATTGTTAACATGGCCCAAATAGCCCAAATAGCATGGTGTGCTACAAAACCTATTAAAACACTTTCCTTAGTTCTTTTAACTAGGTCAAAGCAGATATTTCCAATACAAGACTATTCGCTTCTATTGATTCTGTTTGGGATGCTTGAATGATGCTTGAATATATGAGCTGTACGACATTGAAGGTTTGACTTTCTAGTGCCTAAAATTCCCTGAGTTAAAATTTTCTCAGCCAAATTATCATTAACTATATGTATACACCATTAGGACTTCCTGGAGACATTTCATATTTATTTGTAATTCCATTGGAAACTTCTGGCCCTGAAGGCTTTCTTATAGTGGGACTCGATTTAAACACTTTCTCGATTATTTCCATGTCATTGCAAGTGCCCGTCGCTACGGTAGTGCCCACGCACCAGTTTTCCGCACATGCAATAAGCCCATCAAACTGACCTAAAGAAGTGACCGATTGTTTAACTTCTTTCTGGAATATATAAATTCACCGCCCATATACTCTTGGGGAATTTTCGCTCTGAGCTATTGAAAAGTGTGTCATGACGGCGGTATAGACGCCTTAGCTTTTCTATAGCCACATGTAGTTGGGTAGCTGTGACTGCATGTCTTCATCTACCGTAGTTTAGTTTCTCGGATATGCCTACCAAAATGCTTGATTTCTTGCTACTGATTAAATGGAAAATATCAAAACAACAGTCTCCACATGCGAGACACGGTCCATGATCTGTCAAAGGATCCACTTGATTTGCTAACCGACCCTCGAGTAAGTACAATATTGAGAAGGCCAAATTCAGCGTGGAAGCCTATCTAAAATTGTCAATTCAACTGCAAGTCTTACACCTGTGCTGATCTACAAGTTTTTCTATAGTCAAACCTAGCCTCTGAGGATACTCTAGATGTTTAGTTGAGTGTTGCTTCCAGAAAGGCCTTCTCTACTTTCTAATTTGTTCATCTTTCGAGTTCTCTACGATTATTGGAGTTTGAACTAATTCTCACTGGTTCGGTCCAAGTTCTTTTTCAAATAGACCGTTTCTCTGGTTCTCGTAGCAGCAGCCATGCTAACATGTGAAGCAGCAAGTCATTTTCGTGGTCGTGCGGCATGTGCCCAAGAAAAGTTTCCAAGATGACTGTCTCCTTGGTATGATTTGGTCGGAACCTAATCGCTACTTGTTCTATCGCTGCCAAAACCACTCTGAGCTGTCTTCAAGGGTTTTGTGACGGTGTTTTAAATCATCTTCCTGCTCTACATGCACATTCTTTTCTGGGACACTAAAGAGGAGCTGGTTGTTGCCTAAGAATTCAACTTCAATTTTCTCTCTTGCTATCAAAGTTGTAATGAAGCTCTTCTCCGTTCACTCTAAAGCCAATACAAGATGCTGGTATGGTGATAGTCGCACTAGAGAACGAAAACGATGCTCGAGCAGCTGACATAGTCTGGACCGCTTCCGCTTCCAAAGTCGGGCTTTTTTGTAATAATCAGAGTAACTCTCGTCTCGTCATCTCCTCGCGAATGTAGCTTCCTGCTTCCAATCACGGCCTCATCTCAAATTAAAAGCTTCTCATCCGTTCTAGGTGATATTTCTGAGACCTTCAATACATGATTGATTGAGGACTGGAGCGACTTCAACGATTTACTGATGAGTTTGGCTTTCTGGAGTGTAGTCGTATGTCGACATTCCTATCTGCCTTCTGACGAGGAGGCTGGGCTGTGTAGTATGTATAATCAATCTGTGTCTCAAACTAACCCCCAATCATGTGAAACTTGCTGTTCATGGATATGTCAATTGGACAAGGGTGCGTGCACAGTGAAAGAAGGAAGGATAATAGAGCTGTCTTAGGTAGGTTGTTTGTCTCAAATGTAGTAATCTAGACCTTTTCCAAGTACTGGTTTAGAAGAACCAACGCTAACGTATGTTGATTACGCACAAGATACATTGCATTATATACAGCCGTATTTTATGAAATTGATTATATTGAAACAGAACAGAACACCTCCATGATTTGCGTTTATGAATCGTTGCATGGATTCCGGGACCTTGCAGGAGTTCCAAGTATTGAGGCTCCACGAAAATTGCTGGGTTATAATGGTAGCGTAATTTCGGCAAAACACTCTTCTTGAGATCTATTTTGCATCCAAAATGCGATTTCTGATATAGAGCTAGCACATCACCCCCAAGCATATGGTACATTTCATTACACAAGCTATAAGCTTATTCCGACTTCAATAGCACTTCCCCAGTTATTCCACAGATGGGCACACGTGCCAAAATAGTGAATACACAAAGGAATGCGAGAGAAATAATGCTTATTACAGATATTGGTATACTGCTTATTCTTGACACCTAGCGAATTAGGTAACAAAGGACTTGGAACCTTTCCACGAACACCTAAATCAATGAAAATATGGGTTTTGCTTCGTATAGAATACTATAATGCAGCTGTTACAGTAATGTGAGTATACCTCAGGAATCAATTTATTGTTGCTATGGGGAGTGGCTGCGGTGCAGGGTGAAACTGTTTCATCCTCAGTATCCTACACGTCCTGATGAAAGGAAGAAGACAAATGCAAAAAAAATAGTGAAGTATGTGCGGGAATTTGTAGATATCCACCCGAAGGCTATCGGATGCACAGTAGAGTAAGACTGGTGGTGTATTTTGCACAGTCAGCCGTCGTTTTGTCGAACTGAAAGCTGGGGCATGGCTCTCATAGCCAAACAATTAACCACTTTGCAGCCTCCACAATCTTACGCTGACTGAGAAATGGGCCAGGTCCGCCTTTGAAATGGTCGCCTCCACACGTGCGCTGGGCCTTGTGTTTGGTGGTGATCCTGAGGGGCAAACAAAGACAAGTGTCATTCTGTAGGGTTCAAAGCATCATTCGGATAAATTGAGGAAACAAGAGATCCCCCATAAAGAATATAGCCCGATGCCTACTAGCTGTCCTCAATCTGGCACTGCGGATGCAACACCGCCCCCGTTGGCTGTGATTACTGGGCTGGATAATGCTGGTTGATGTGAGAAGCGGTTGACCCCATCTAATTTGATTCAAGCTAGCAATGAGCAGGCTTGAGCAGGCTTGCCATTGTGGGGTGTGTTGAAAGTAGCTTTTGAATTGTTGGACTCTGTATATTAATTGTGGTGATGAGATTTATAGTGTGAGAGAGATCGTCCTTATACTTATACTACTATCTCATGTACAGTCGTCACAGTACTGTACTAGAAATCGTCCATGCCCTTCCACCGTCGGCCCACATCAACACCTCGCCTAGCGTGCTAACTTTCGACTCCTTCCCTATTCACGTCTCCCGTATTAAAAGTGGTACGCTTCACTCGAACAAAGCCAACCCCCATTTCGCGCTCTACGACACGTTTGGTCCACGAAGGAATCATTGTGCGTTCCTCTAGAGCATTCGGCTTCTCGAGACTCACTGCTGTCCCTTTCTTCTTTTCCATTCGCTTGCTCTATACGGCCAGCAGTTTCACTTTCGCGATTGCTGCATCCTTTCAACACGAAGGGGTCAACCTTTGGAGACACTGGCGGATTTTATTGTCCTCACCCAGACACGACCCTCGTTGCAGACACATTCACTTGGCTTCACTCGTGTAGCACACACTCGATTTAGATTTCTGCGCGCTGGGCGAACCTGTACACTGCTTCTGGCCAGGGATTTGAGTACGATCGTCCACCTGCCATAATCCAAGCCACGGCTGTACGAAGTCGTGAAGTTTATGGAGCACCAGTCTCCTACTCTTAAATATCAATATCAGTCTGCGCAGTGGTCTCGGTTCTTGCGGCGCAACACTCTTACCACAATTCCAGCCAACCTTTCACCCAGTTTCGCTCCCGGGCTACCTCAGCTTCCTCCATCCATCGATCTGGTACCGATCCTCCTCCCGCAGCAATCCTCTTACCATCACGCACAACTTGTACATTACAACAGACTCATAGCATCTGGGAGAACATCCCGATTGCAAACCTCGCCACTTCCACCACTACTTTCAGCACATCATATTCAGGCTGTGCCTGGCTCCAGACCCGGCTCAAGCGGCGGCAATACGGCAACAAACGAGAACAAACATTCTTCTGGGGGTGGTCATGGGAATACGACACCTCGGTGTACTAGTCAAGGAGAGCGTGTGCTCATAACAGAGAAGGGAAATTCTGCTACAATGCCGGCAAAAAAGTTTCAGCTGTCGCAGATGCAACAACAGCTTCCCTCTCGCCCAACACCACAACATCAGAACTCGAATATCTCCCATCAGTCGAACTCGGTACCTTCTACGCCGCATCAACATGCCAGGAAATTCTCCTTCGAGTCCAGAGAGCCATCTCCAACCGCAGTTGGCAGCCACTCGCCCCGGTCAGCCTACTCCGAATCCAATGTCAATCTCCCCTCACAAAGACCAAATGGAGCGCGCGGGGGATGTCGGTATGAAACCTTTACACAGTTTCAAAAGCGTCGGATGCCATATAGTTTAGGGAGCGAAAAGCTCCCCCACCTGGATAATAAGGATGTGAAGAGCAAATTATCACCGGATGAGGAGAAGAAACTGTCAACGGATATGCGTGAACTGTATGACCGGTTAAGACCAACCCCAGAAGGCGACTCGAATAGGAAAAAGCTCGTCGACAAACTAGAGAAGCTCTTCAATGATGAATGGCCAGGGCACGATATAAGGGTACACGTGTTTGGATCGTCAGGCAATTTGCTTTGTACAGATGAATCGGATGGTTAGTAGGAACGAAAGAAATATTATGGCACAAACTGACAGATAACAGTTGATATTTGCATTACAACTGACTGGAAAGTATTAGAGGGAGTTTGCATGATCGCAGAGCTTCTCGCTAGAAGTGAGCTAAATATCCAAAGGGAAGAATTATGGCTGACAATTGTAGGTGGTATGAAAGAGGTTATATGTGTACCTGGTGCCAAAGTCCCGATAGTGAAGGTTTTTGATCCTGTTCTTAAACTTGCTTGCGACATGAATGTCAACAATACGCTGGCTTTGGAAAACACGAGGATGATCAAAACTTATGTTCAAATCGACCCTAGAGTGCGTCCCTTGGCTATGATTATCAAGCATTGGACAAAGCGACGGATAGTGAATGATGCAGGTCAGCTTCTCCAGTTTCCAACTTTCCTCCATGAAATTCTCACAACTCTCTAGCTTTTGGTGCTACTCTTAGTTCGTATACTTGGATATGCATGATCATCAACTTTCTCCAGAGCCGAAAATTCCCCATCTTGCCATCACTGCATCAGAGACCTCATATGAAGCTCCCAACCAAGGAAGGGGAACAAGAGAGCTCGTTCGCAGATGACCTCAGCCTCTTGCAGGGGTTTGGCAAAAAGAACAAAGAGACACTAGGAGAATTATTGTTTGCCTTCTTTCGGTTTTATGGCCATGAATTCGACTATGATAAACTAGTTGTTTCAGTACGTAGCGGCAAGCAGATCACCAAGGCTGAAAAAAAGTGGCAGTTCGGGAACAACAATCATCTGTGCGTAGAAGAGCCTTTCAATACCATACGAAATCTTGGGAACACTGCAGATGAAACCTCCTTTCGCGGGCTTCATATGGAGCTGAGGAGAGCATTTGACTTGATTTCCACTGGGAAACTTGAGGAGTGCTGCGAACAGTACGAATTTCCGCCAGAGGAGAAACCACAGGCATTTAGGAAACCACAGGCAGCAAAGCCGGCAATCTTGAGAAGCGCTTCGCATTCACAGTCAAATAGAGGAGGGGGCAGAGGTGGCGGTCGAGGTGGCAAGCATAGCAACCGCAATGGTGCCAGTCATCGAAGAGCCTCCGCAGGAACTTTTGATAACCAGAATCAACCTGGCTATATCCCTGGGGCTGCGAGTCTTTCTGCTCAGACTGTCTGGCAGCAACAGCAAGCACAGGCTCAGTTGCACAACGACTTATACCAAACATTCAACTTCCTCCAGACGCAGGAGCAAAGCTTACGGCTCCAATTATACAGCCAGTCTCAAGCTTATATGGCGCAGGCGCAGGCGCAGGTTCAAAATCAAAACTCTCTATACGGCCATTCGTCTCATGCCCGTGTACCAGGTAGTAATACGGTTCAACAACAACAGCATGCACCTGATCGGAATCGCACTAATTCATTCGATCAGGCCCCATTGTCAGCCCCTATAGTACGGCCGGATATGTATTACTACCCACTCTCTTACCATATGGTCAATAATTATCAGACGCCAAGCACAAATCCATCTTCGCCGTCAATCAGCTCCGTGCCAACCGACTTGAGACGCAGTGTACACAGAACGTCTATTACAAATGGCTCAGGTGGGCCATCCAATAGCTCGATGCGATCACAATCTCAGCCTGCAGCAAGGCCGTTGCCTCTTTCGACACAAGGTCCTGGAGTCATAAACCACCCCGGACTTGGTCTATACTCGCGGCAGCAGCCCCATGGTCTACACTTCCAGATGGCCGATGATAACTCTGATACTGGATTCGAGACCGCTTCCTCAAACAACTCTCCTCCAGAAGACATTACGCCTAGGAAGTATGTTGGGTATTATGTCAATGATGTTGCTCAAAATGCCTCTCAGAGGGAACCAGCCGCATTAGCCATTCCGACATTTGGCGATATTCAACGAGGTCATGGGCGACGGCGGCTTTCTACAGATCAGCTTCCACCATCAATTCTGGATCGGATGGATCGGATGAAACCGCGACCTTCGCGTTCCCCATCACCTCTTGGGAACGATGGAACATTCCCACCTGAACGACATTCTGCTCCAATACCTATAGCATCGACTCAGCAAGGCATTTCAAGCACCAACATTCGTTCTTTGAACAACCAAATGCCAGCAGTGGTGAATGGGTCAAATATCCCAACACCAATATCGATCCCACATTGGCAAGCTGATGTGACTGAAGCCTCGGTCGATCTCAACGTTGATACCGAGAGGAGCCATTCATTTGGCACAACTAATGTCCTTTATGCTGGGAATGACATATCTGGCCAGGTTACACCTAGGGACCTGAGGTCAGAAAAGTATCTGGAGCCCCCAATGGTCGTCAATGGCTCAACAACATCACCAGTCGAGCCGTTTCCTGTCCTTGAGTCCCCGGCTGTTGCCAATGTCATTGCCAACAATCAATTCCCCGGGTTGAACGGGCTTGCACCTTCTGAAATCATAAATAGTACACTGCGGCTGTCACCAAATAGCAGAAATCAGTTTGCTCGTCAAAATGGTGGGATGTCACCACTTGATATTGGGTCGAATTTCTATGACGGTCGTGATGATTTGCCTCACCTATCGCCGGTTTACGAAACCGCGTCACCATCACCGACTGCTAATCGTAGATTCGAACCCGTTATTGACCGGGAGACCATTCCACCCACATCAGACTTGCGAAATGAAAAGATAGATTTCTTCAAGTCAGGATCCAAACTCACCCCTACCAATGGAAATCAGGTTAAACATGTCACCACCGAACCAAAAACCAACGGACACGTAAGAGGCTCCAAAAGTGAGGGTGGTGCAGCGGGTAGTTGGCAAAAAATCACCAAAAATAAAAAGAAAGGAGAATCCTCGGAAAAGCCACCAAAATTCGAATCAGAGAGAAAGGGTGGATAAAACTATCTGGAAAGGCTCAAGATACCAGCGACGGCCCGTGACTTGGTTAATTTGAATGTCAATCCGAGTTACGCGGCCATTTTGTGAAGAAAAACATCACCAGTCTTATGTCCTATAGAAGTTGTGGCTCAACAGCTATGTCCGTCAGAACGATAATTGTTTCTCAATGGACTAAATGGAATACTAAGCTAGATGGTATTGCATCTAAATCGGCGTTAATTTCAATGTGCTCCTACAGCACTTTCTCCGGAACGATCTTGTTGTGCGATTGGACATTAAATGGCGAAAATGGAATGCGTTATGGGACATATATATCGGCATCTGGACGACTGGATCAAGTGCAACAGACTCGGATCAAGTGGACCTGGATTCGATAACACCCTTTGTTTGATAGTTCTCTTGCTTTTTTCTTGAATTAATGCATTTGCCAGCGGCCATGGGTTGGGAAATTGGGTTCTGAGATTTTGCGACTGTCATCTTTTTTTGCTTGCAAAACGGAAATGAACTTCCGAGAATACCTCGGCGCGGTTTGCATTGATCTGTTGAGATCGCTGATGAAGCATCAAAATCAAGTGGACCCAAGGGTCCCTTATGTATGTTTAGATAAAGACGATAGGGTATGAAACGAACATGAGGTCTGCTTAGATGGAAAGTAGCTCCAGTGGAAGATAAATGAAGCCAAACTAAAACACAGCCAATCATTCTGGGTGTGTCTTTCGTATGCCCGTGCCTCTTGCTACCTGTCTCCTTGTTTCTCATTTTGCATCTGCATTTCTCAATTTGAGGATTACTAAAGCTTGTTTACAATAGGCGAGAACATATTTTAATATGTTTACTGGTGAAACCTCAGAATCATGATGCTTAATATGTTGCTACTGAGGGACAGATGTCTAAGTTATGACACCTGTAAGCTACAGCTGTATGGCTTCAAACATTTCCTGTGGTTTGCTTCAGTAATTGCAAATTATAATCCATACTTTAGACCGTGTTGCCACTTCTGCAATGCTACTTAATGTGGATTCGGCCTGGTATATATATCGCTTCTCAATGCTGTATGGCGGTATCTTAATCTCGTCTGATACCATACATTCATCTCACTCACTAGCTATGATGAAATCCGACAAGGCAGGATAAAAAAGATATGACTATTCCTGCGGTCGATTAAGGGTTCTATGCCCAACCTGGTCGAATAATAAACTCGGCTTTCTGTTCTCCTCCTTCACCATCCTACAAGACAACCCTCCTCTCCTGCATACCCCACCCACATTCCTCACAAGCCGGTACGTCCTTAACCTTCAACCCACTAAGATCCGGCATTCCCCTGATTCTCTCCTTCGCTTTGTCTCCCATCCCCACCTTTCTCAACTCTTCATAATCCAGATGGTTCATGCGCTGGTGCCATTCCATGGCTTGGGTGACGAGGAGTTGCCGCTCGAAAGCAATCTGATCGAGGTCGCGCATCAGGGAGAGAAGTTGCACGCCCTCCGACAGGTCGCTGTGTGGCTGTTAGATTCCATCATTCTTCCTGTAAGAGGGAGGTGAGTTAGGTGACGGGGGATGGGTAGGAAAAGGTAGTACAGTGGTTGAGGACAATCGCTGGCGAGCATGAAGGCTTCCAGGTTGGCGTAGTTGTGTTCGTGAAGCCATTCGATGTCAGACTTTTCTACAGGAGGTTTGGTGTCTGGTGGCATGTCGAAGACTTATGAGTTTATTGTTGAGTTTACTCAGTGTTTAGATGCCGATTAGAAACTTGAGGTTAAGACTGAAGAGGTGTATTGAATTAGTAGACGATGGAGAAAGTACCAGAAAACTTAAGGGTTGTGTTTTGAAGTGTAGTTCTTTGTTCGTTGATAAAGGGCTCTTGAGCTGAGCTGGAAGCGTGCAATATGATAATGGAGAAACAATAGGGGTCGTTAGGAAGGTTCATGCGATTGAAGGTTTATAGAGCGTTCCCAAAATTTAAAAGCTTTTTGGAGCGATAAAAGCAGGAATGGAGTTTGCTGCCATTGTGTAGACTAAACATAGCAAATTGTGAGGAATGATGAAGGAACTTGTAAGTTTTTACCAATATTCAGGTAAGGAGTACGCAACAAGATTAAAAATGGAGTAATTGAGTTTAAGCCAAAGCCACTCAGCTAACAAGGTAAGTTATATGTAATTCAGAATATGGCCTCAATCTAGATTACGTCTACAGGGGGAAGCTGAGGCATTGACAATTCCTCGAGATGGAAGCATAGTCACGTGAATAATGTTTAAGCGAGGCCCCCTATCTTTACACATAGCTACGTCGCCGACATGGCAAGCTTTGATTTCAACAACATAGAGTCCATATCCAGTTATCAGCATCAGGTCACAGGATTTTGATCGGTAATGCCCCAAAGTTCAGGGTGGCAGTCGTCCTCGTTATCTACTCAGCTTGCACTTTATACCTAAATGACCCGCCCATAATAGTGGAAGTTGAAATGGAAAGCAAAGAGAGTTGAGGCATCCCGCTCTTCTTCTTCCTCAATCTCGCACAGGAACCAAAGTTCAAAGAAGCTCCTAAAAGAAAGTGGTTGATATCCTACACAATTTCAATGGATCTCTTGGAGGCCTAAACAGGCTAGTAGCTTGATAACCCCGCATGTCAGCGCCTCGTAAAGTTTGAATCAAGGCGAGAGTTTTGATTTCCTGTTCTTGTGGCCTTTACATGAACACTCATACTTAAACTGACATGTTAACATAAAGCTTGTTGGGTTGCCAAGAGCCGCGAATGCCCTCAGCAATCACATCGTAATCCCCTTTTAACCTCCCAAGCCCGGTGCTCCATATGCCCAAAATGCAAGGCATCACATCCCACTCAGCGTCAACAGACTCATACATAATTATCCTGAGCGGAACCCACGTCACCGGCAAAGAAACCATTGCTATCAACCTCTCTCAATCCTTAGAAATCCCCTGGCTGAAAGGCGAACCGGTATCCAATTCGGCAAATCTCGCTGCACGCTCAAACGCAAAACGAACCAACTCAGATAGTGACTATGCAACCGTGTATGGTAGGACATGGCTGAGGAGAATGCATTTTATGGGACTGGAAATCCCTATCTCGGTCCCGCAGTCACCCAGCAACGAGACACCCATTCAAGAAAGCTATAAAAAGTGCCTTGCGTTAGTGACATGCTACCATCTACGCAAGTCAGCACGAGATGGAATCAGAGAGAGTTTGTCTGCGGAGGGTGTTGGGGTGATATTTGTGATATTGCAAATTACTCCTGTTGTTTTGAGTGGGAGGACATTAGGCGCGGAGGAGCCAGAGCTAGCGGAGAGGATTATGAGAGAGAAGATTGAGGATTTGAGAGAACCTATCAAGGAAGAGACTGATGTTCTAATTGTGGACTCGATGAAGGACGTAGATTCTCTGACCGTAGGAATCGAGGAGATTATTCGACAGCAGGTAAGGACTGTGAAATGAAGAATGTGGCGCACACAAGCGGGACTTGGATATCCATTTGAGGCATTTCATTGTTAGTGTTGAGGAGGTCAAGACGTTGTGATTAGTGCAAACTCTCGCCCCCAGATGTATACCCAGAAAAGCGGACATCTTGCTTGAGCACGCTTGATATGAACTAAAATTATAGACTATTTTGAAGGCAGAACTCCGTACCTGACTGAAAGCACCAAGCTGTTTCATCTTGTAGGAAAGTAGTCTTCTACTTTTACGAAATAGCTGATCATATCCCCTAGTCTTGTACTGAAGAATTTTCATTGATCGAGGAACAACACTTGGTTTAGCATCTAAGGCGAGCGCGTATGATCGAAATAAAAATTGAATTTTTCACTATTTGTTCATTTATGTATTTATACATGCCGACGGCCTAAATCTGCTTTGCTAACACGAGAGGCCGCTTTTTGAACCCATATATGCACATCAATAGACACCAAGTTCCATAAACGCCTGCGTGATGATTTCTCAGCCACCGCCTTATAGTCTCTGCAGAACTAGAATAGATTTGCACTCTGGACGTCAAATATCTCGTTTCTCCATCCTCTCTTGGCATTGTCATCAACAACCTCCCCTGCCCTAGCCGCCTCCTCATTCCAAAGCTTGACAACGCTACCTGGCGCATACTTTCCAGCAAATATGTTGCCACGCTCATTACTACCTCCAGTGATACCAACATTGGTATACATATCTGGATCTTCTGCCGGCGTTAAGCGTGTAATTACGGCTTTGACGAATGTCTTCAAATCCTGTGGGTCGCTAATCTGTGTCGCACGTAGCCTTTCCCTTGCAAACAGTAGCTCTCTGTTTGCGGCGTGGAAAAATTCTGCGATTGATGTTGCCAATTGACGCTCAATAACCTTACGAATAATAGGCCTAATGAGTGGTTTAAATAGCCAAGCAAGGCATGCAAATTTAGATTTACGAAGGGTGTATGAAAGATGATGGATCTTAACTCGGACTCTCTTGAGAGTAAGTATCTTCTCCAAACGCTCTTTGCCGATTTCGACATCAAACTCGATATCGATGCCACGGTCGTCGAGTTCGAAGGACGCAATTCCTTCATCGGCAAGTCTCAGAAGTCCTTTATGGGTACGAAGCCAGAACCCGACCTCATCGGCTCGTATCGAGAGCCCCTGTAGTTTGACTGTTACATTAGATGTGACAGTGCTGACAGTACGAAAGCGAGCTTTTGTAATAGAAAGGTCATTCTGGGTCTCGACCTTCAGTCGGAATGGGAGAAATGAAGTGTTGTTAATGGTTCTTCCCGGTTCAAGGATGAGGTTCTCGAGAAGCAGGTCGATTTCTGGAACAGCTATTTCGAGACGAGGAATCGGGACATATTGGATGGCCTGTATAAGAAGAGGTATGAATACTGTATAGGTGTCGGTGAATAAGTCTTGATTTACTACGTTGTGGGCTGGAGATAGGATATCCCATAGCTTGAAAGAGGTCGAGAGCAATCTAGAGATATCTGAATCATTTATTACCGAATTGAAGACGATCTTGGCTTGTCGTAAGAGGGCATCGATATCTTGTCGGAGTGGTGATTCTGTGCCAACCTCTTTAGATTTCTCCTTCAATTCCTCTACCTTGTCGGCAGCCGAGTCAAAGAAGTCGGGGTCAGTGAGCATCTTCTGAATAGACGACGATACCTCAACCATCATATCCTCAAATTCGGGATCTTTCTGGGCGTGCGACATGACTTTGTCAACGTTTCGCTCCAACTCTTTCCAAGCATCTTTGTCTCCAAACGAACTTAGTAATGACCAGCCGTTCTTGATAGCTCGATCAAGCTCTTCGTTGGTATCAACATCTTCTTGCACGGTACTGATGGTTTCATCTATTGCTCTCGAGTATACTTTCGCGTATCGTTGAATGAGCACACCGATGGTAGATACAGAATCCGCGTAATCAGTCTTCTTCCGGAGTTTCATAACAGTAGCCTTGAGTCGTGCAACCAGAGTCTCTTTTTGGTCACCGGTGATGTTCTCCTTCAGACTTTCACCAGCCTCTCGTCCAGTTTTCTTGAGACCATTGGTAATGACATCTGAAACTTCCGTAACTTCGTTTTCAAGCTCAGCTGTTGTTATTGGGTCTTCGTTCGCGCCGGGATCCTTCAGTGTCTGCGTTTCTTGAGCACTTGGTTCTATTTGTTTTGCTGCATCCTCGGCGACTGTGGACAAGGTATTGGCGGTATCTGCAAAGACTTGTCGGCCAATTGTGTTGAGGTCAGACAAGAAAATTCGAAAGTCAGAGTTCGTCAACAACAAGCTGCCGACAGTCTTAATACTTGCATAAGCTGGAAGATATTAGTGGTGGGTATAAGCAGATACCGGTAAAGACTTACCAGCAGAAGCATCTGCCTTGGCTCTTGTATCAGTTGCTGTTGCTATCAAATCACCAGTATTTACTTCCATCCGGGCATGAATCAAGAACCATATGAAGTCTTGAATCTGATCTCCATCATTCTTGTTTCTCAGCAGATCAATGAACTCCTTGAGAAATTGTTTCGTATATTTCATCAATCTCCTGCCACTGTCACTCAGCCCAACAGTATCTGGATTTAACACATCCGAAGCAAGTAACGTTCTAAGATTGATGATGGTTTGCTCGGTGGATGGCATATATCCCTTAGAAAGAGCTCGCAACATCTGGTAGGTATGCATCTTCTGGTGGGCAGCACGCTGGAGACTTGTATCATCTTCGTAGACAGGGAGAAGAGGTTGCCTATCGGCATCCTTCTTCCTCGAACCAAAACATGAAGACATTGTGAAATTTACGGTGTCGCTGTGGTAGATGTAGACGACGAGGACAAAGTTGAGAATAGGACAATAATATGATGTAAGCCTTGATCTTTAGAAAAGAGGATGTTCGTGAGATGATCAGCTCGTTATATATGGTGGGAAGGGCGGCAAAGGGTGGTGTATTTGTATGCGTACCCCAAACCCAATGATGGCATACGGATTCGGTGGTGATGTGATGGTGTGGAAGTCTAGATCAATGCCTTCCCCTCTCTCTATGCCGCTTGTATTTTGCCTCTTTGATCGTCCAAACCTCCACCTGTCGACCTATCCACGCAAATCCTGAATGACGAAAGACTTCTGTCTTGGTGGTAGCTATGATGTCTTCTCCTACAACATATTCGAGCTGAAGGAAGAGTTGGAGTTGTTGATGGATTTAAAAGGATCAACCAGAAGGAGCTTGGGCCACACCGAAGATCTGGCTACGTCAGAGACCGACAGGGGTGACGGAGCTTTATCCTTGGCATTCTCAGCCTTGTCCACGAGAGAAAAAGAATGATGGGGTGACTTCACAGCCTTGTCAACATCCACATCCATAAACGGCCTCGCCGGCGGACTGAGTCAACATCTTCCAATATCCTGCGTCACATATAAACATAGTATTGTCACCCTAATAGACCATTGATTAGTACCGAATTTATCAGTCTTGTGTAATGGAACAAAGAAAAGAGGAAGTCTCCCGCCGGCCATTATATGGTTAGTGTACTGCCATTCTATAACTTGGAAAATGCTTACATACGTAGTTTATAATCTGCCACAAGACATACTCTCGACCCTAGCACAAAACGACCATACTGAGACTGGACTGCATCAGAATACAGTCAATGAAGTCCCCGAGTCTCTGCCGGATACGGTGGCAGACAATGCTATAGTTGGCGCAAAGGCATGCTCGCTTTGCGCTGTAACGTTTCCCACCGTTGAGGAGCAACGTAGTCATATCAGATCGGACTTGCATTCGTATAATCTAAAGCAGAAGATAAGGGGTGGCAAGTCTGTTTCAGAAGGAGACTTTGAGAAATTAGTTGGAGGTATGTGTGCCAATACAAGAGATACCCCGCGCCACGTCAGGGCATCTGCTAATGGTCCCAGATCTTGACGAAAGCTTGTCAGGATCCAATTCAGACGACTCCGAGGATGATGAGAATGGAGATGCTCGTAAAGAAACCACCTTGAGTTCACTACTCAAGAAGCAAGCTGCTATATCCACAAATACTGAAGATCCCGATAATTTTGTGTCCAGAAAGAATCACCAGGGTCCCGGAAAGGCACCGTTGTACTGGTTCAGCACACCCACTCTTCCTCAAAACACATACCTTGGATTCTACAAGGCAATATTCACAAATGCTGAGCAGAATGAAACAACTATTCTCGAAACAATTCGAGGCAAGCAGCTTGCTCCCAAACCGCCTCCGAAGATTCAAACGGACGCTGTCAGTGGGTTTCCATTGCCCGGATCATATAATGAACCTCATATGTTTCTATGCATGATAGGAGGTGGCCATTTTGCTGCGATGGTGGTGTCTTTAACACCTAAACAAACTAAATTTTCAGGAGGCCCTACCATGAAGGAAGCAACTGTACTAGCGCATAAGACGTTCCACCGATATACAACTCGTCGGAAACAAGGTGGTGCGCAGTCTGCAAATGACGCATCTAAAGGTGCTGCACATTCTGCAGGTTCGAGTTTGAGACGGTATAATGAACAAGCATTAACTGAAGAGGTGCGACAGTTATTTCAGGATTGGAAAGGCATGATCGAAACATCAGAACTACTGTTCATACGCGCTACGGGAAACACAAACCGGAGAACTCTCTTTGGACCTTATGAGGATCAGGTTCTTCGTCAGAATGATCCGAGAATACGAGGGTTCCCCTTCAATACACGTAGACCGACACAAAATGAGCTTATGCGATCGTTCGTGGAGTTAACCCGTGTTAAGGTGCTTGAAGTCGACCAAGCTGCTATCGCAGCAGCAGCATTAGCAGTGGAAGAAGCCAAGAAGCAAGCCGCAGCTAAATCCATTAAGCCGGCTATATCTGCAACTCCTAAGCTCTCCGAGGAGGAAGAGACAGCAACTCTGCACACTACGCAAATACAGGCACTAATACGCAGATCTAGAGTTCCTGCTCTACTATCATATCTGAAGTCGAATGATCTTTCGCCGGATTTTCAATTTCAACCGCCTGATCACCATGCACCAACACCGTTACATTTAGCATCTAGCCAAAATTCTCCTCCTTTGGTATCAGGCCTCTTAATTAAGGCGGGTGCTAACCCACTTATGTTAAATGGCGACAATAAGACTCCATTTGATCTTGCAGGCGACCGTTCGACCCGTGATTCTTTTCGAGTTGCGCGTTCAGAGCTTGGCGAGTCTGCGTTTGATTGGGAGTCCGCTCACGTTCCGATTGCAATTTCAAGATCCGAAGCAGCTGAAAGGGATGCTCAGGAAAAGAAAGAAGAAATCAAGAAGGAAGAGGAGCGGAGGAAAGCAGAAGCTAAACGGCTAAAAGAGGAAGGTCCTAAGACTGTAGACAGTGGGCCACTGGGCAAGGCGCAAGGGAGAGGTAGAATGCTAGCTTTGGGACAGGTGCAGAAAACTGCGCAAGAAAAGCGTGAGGAGGAGGCCAGAGGAATGACACCTGAGATGAGGATGAAGCTAGAAAGAGAGCGAAGAGCGAGGGCTGCAGAAGAGAGGATGAAGAAAATGGCTGGGGGTTGATTATCTCACATATTGTCTCCCTCCCAGATCTGTTAGCTAGAATCCAGTATAAAGTAACGTGATAATTCACAGCCGAGCAAAAACTGTAATACTTTTTAACCTGAAGAAGTACTCAGTCATACTAACTAGAATTTGACTGATGGTGTAGTTCCTACTAGTATCTTCTATATATGTTGGCGTGTTGGATAGTACTATCGTATTTCTGGCCACCAAATTTGATACGTAACTCTATCAGTAACGTAAATCTTTAATAGAATCAAATCCTTTGTCTCCCGAAAAGTCTCGAGGTTACCTAAGACAAAATCAAACATAACTCAGCTAAGCTTGTCACAAATTGAGAACGCTATGATGAGGTATGTATTCTTAATATCTTCATCTCAAGTATACTAATTCATAAGTTTAAGGATTACTTGAATTCATTTATCTCTTTATGTGCAATAAGCTACTTAACATTGAAGATGTATTTGCTCCCTTCAAATCGAGTTTGCGATACATGCAGAAAAGACTCCATGGATGCAGGCTCACGTGATATATGTACTTGATCGTCTTGGCATTGGAGCAACACGAAGCTGTTCCCAAGCTTCAATTCAGGCGCAAACAGGCGCACCAACAACAAACCGCTATCACACTATGCGACTCCCAACAAGCCTGCTATGCTTGACGCTCAGCATCCTACCTAGTACTCTCGCAGTTTATGCCGACGATGCATACCATGTTGATTACCACCATCAATTACTAGGTGTCCCGCAACCACATACAACCTTCTTCCATCGGCCTAGACCACTCGATAAAGCCTCTCTACTGTTTACATTAAGCGACCTAGGTGTTATAGGTGCTGTTAATCCCGGAACGGGAGAAGTAGTATGGCGGCATCTTCTGGCTGGCAAAGATGAAGATAATGTAGGGTTCTTCAGGCCAGTAGAGGCCGAGGGCGCTGTTATCTCTGCGATTGGAAGTAGAGTAGATGCTTGGGATGCAATGAGCGGAAAGGGGAATTGGGGGAATGTGTTTACTGGTACTGCGAAGGACGTAGAAGTTATGGAGAAGGCAGCTGGTGCCAAAGGTCCCAAAGATATATTGGTTCTGTTTGAGGAACAGGGAAAGGGGCATTTACGAAAACTCGCAGGCGCTAGTGGGAACGTAATCTGGGAATACAAGGACGACAGTGCTGATGTCCCGCTGCAAGTCAGTACGGATGTCAAGAATGTTTATTTGGTTTCGCTACACGGAGCTTGGGGAGGCTACAATATCAAAGTCACGGTTCTGGATCCTGTTACAGGAAGGAAAACTACCGAATACACTTTATCGACAAAGAGTGATGTTCATTCAGCGGAAGACGTCTTACTTGTGGGCGCAAACTCTGCTGCGCCAATCGTCGCATGGACAGACAAGACATTGAAATCATTGAAGGTAAACATTCTTGGAAAGTCTGGCGAGCAGAGCTTGCCCTTGAAGGAGGCCGATGGGGTTGTTACAAAAGTCACTCTCCACGCACCACATCTGGTTCAATCTCTACCTCACTTCTTAGTTCACAGTCAGTCCGCGACGGCAAACCGAGCAGATGTGTACCACATCGATCTTGCGAGTGGAAACATCAAGCTGGCATTCGAATTGCCAAAGTTGCCCGGGCTAGGAGCAATATCCACTGGCTCCCAAGATGCAAACGTTTACTTCACTCGCTTTACTGAAGACGAAATTATCCTCATCTCGTCTACGTCCCATGGCGTGCTTGGAAGATGGCCAGTCACGGTGGAGAAAGATCACGGATCACTTAGCCACGGTGTGTCTGAGATTGTGAAGAAGGCCACCGATTCATACGCTGTCAGATCAGCTGTAGTTACGACTGACGATGAATGGGTTCTTGTTCGCAACGGAGCAGAAGCATGGACTCGGCCTGAAGGTCTCTCCGGTGCCGTCGCAGCCGAATGGGCTGAACTCCCAGAATCGGAGACTTTGGCAAAGACTCTCGAAGCCGAAGCCCACAGCAACGTACTTTCTGCATATATTCACCGTGTCACCCGCCATATTGATGACCTGCAGTATTTACCAGCATGGCTCCAGTCCCTTCCAGTGCGACTTCTAAACAGTATTTTGCCTATTGAAGTTGGTGCTCAAAAGTCGGACGTGTTAGTACGTGACTCATTTGGGTTTAACAAGTTGATTCTTGTTGCTACTCAACGAGGTCGAGTGTATGGTCTCGACGCTGGCAATAAAGGCAGCATCGTATGGTCAACACACGCACACAATGTCCCTGCCGGGAAAAAGTGGAGCGTACATGGAATATTCGTTAACAGCTCCCAAGTATTTGCTCACGTTTACGGAAGTGATGGTGAACACATCACCTTCAACACTACCACAGGCGAAATTCTTGAAGAAGTAGAGTCGCAAAATCCCACGCCAATAACGGGCGTAGTTCCCATTGAACTTCCAACTGGACAATGGATTTTGCCAATAGGCACCGACGGAAAAATCGACCAAATTCCTAGCGAACAGGTACCAAGTGACACAATTGTTGTACAAGGTACTAACGGAGATGTTCGAGGTTTGAAATTTGAGATAAGAGGCGCCCAAGCAGAAGCGGTTGTTCAATGGTCCTTCCTTCCAGCTGCTGGCCAGAAGGTGATCAATCTGGTCTCTCGACCTGCGCATGATCCTGTAGCTTCTATCGGTAAAGTTCTCTGGGATCGTAACGTCCTGTACAAATACCTGAACCCAAATATTATTCTGGTAACTGCTGTGAACGATGTGGCTTCGACTGCATCATTCTATCTACTGGATTCGGTCTCTGGCGAGATTCTCTACTCAACAACCCACGAAGGTGTCGATACCAAACAGCCTATCCCCTCGGCACTTACTGAAAATTGGTTTGCATACTCCTTATGGACTGACTCTTTGTCCACTACGTCTGCTCTTCCTGGCTCGAAAGGTTACCAGCTTGTCGTCTCTGAGCTTTTCGAATCAGAGTTTCCTAATGATCGTGGACCTTTCGGCGCGGCGGATAACTCTTCCAGTCTTGAGCCATTGGAGGTTGCCAATGCTGAGCCTGCCATTCCCCATGTTATTACGCAGTCTTTCATCGTACCTGAAGTTATTAGTAAGATGTCGGTCACTCAAACTGGCCAAGGCATTACATCACGAAGTCTCATCTGTACTCTTCCAGCATCCAATGCCATCTATGCTATTCCTCGCACTCTACTCGACCCCCGCCGGCCAGTAGACCGCGATCCTACAGCTCTTGAAATGGAAGAAGGACTCTTCCGTTACCAGCCAACAATTGATGTTGATCCTAAGTCTGTGCTCACCCACAAGCGCGAGGTCATTGGTGTTCAAAAGATCATTGCCAGCCCTGCGCTTCTGGAGAGTACGAGCTTGTTATTCGCTTACGGAATCGATATTTTCGGATCGAGGGTATCGCCGAGTGCTGCGTTCGATATTTTAGGAAAAGGATTTAATAAGTTAAGTTTAGTTGCAACAGTAGCAGCGTTATGGGCAGGTGTGATTCTTTTGGCACCATTGGTAAGTTGTCTTTCCCCAGGAGTGTCTGTCAAAATTACTAATATATAGCAGGCGAGAAGAAAGCAGATTAATTTGAGATGGACGGCGTGAGGGTCTCCGCCGATATAGAATAAACATGAAATTATCATTTGTACAACACACGAGATTCATTTTATGGCTCAGGCTTTCTTGTTGAATTTATCCATTGCTACCGGCCCTACTATATACTGACGCCTTGTAAAAACTTACAGACTGCCTATAGTTGTCCTCACTTGTGTTCTATACCCTTAAAACTCACTTATGAAATTAGCTGCAAAATTACAAAAGCTACACCTAACAAACGGTTAATCCAATTGCCCAACACTTGTCACCCCTAACCTCATCAAGTATATAAGTTTTATCATTTATGACATTGGACGATAGGAAAACGAATATTCTTGGCATTTCATGGAGACTTTGCATGAAAGACTTTACAGGGCTTATATTTGTTGGTTAAGAAAGTGATTGACACATTTTACATCCGCTCTAAGCTTGTTACAGGAACGAATATGCAATGATATATGATATACCTCTAATGTTGGTCATATCAGCACCAACCTCTTAGGACGATATGTTCCGAAAATGCAAAAGGGTTGATTTGTTCAAAGGTGATTCGCCTGAAAGGGATATCGATATTATAAATTTGAGGCAACGAAATGGAATATTGACTGCTTGGGAATTGTCCACTTGCTAATGATTTAGAGATCAAGCAAGTAAATCGTCACAACACAACACAACAGTTCATGATTCTCAATTTTAAGTTGTCATATTATCGTAGTCCTTATAGCTTCTGGTGGGTGTAGTTCGCAAATAAAAAGCCCGTGATCGACGATAACCTGACAAGTTCAGGCTGTCCATTTAGTTGTGTTCCTAATTTGGGCTGATTGTTGGCTCTCGCAGCAAAATTTACGATTTCGATGTGAAGTCGTTACTGCCATACATTCTGTGGTCGCGCCGTGGATTTGTCCCCAGCTTTGACATCTATTTATTTGTTTCCGGGGGTGGTAAAGCTGCCGACAATTGATCCAATGGCAAGATCGAAGAATCGACTGGTTTCACTGTTGGAACAGGTGTTGCCCAGCCCACACCATTGCAAGTTCTTCCATTGTCAGTCCACTTTGTCTCTGGGAGAAGCTGACTAGCCACCCATCTGGCGGTGGTTGTGTGCAAGCTCCCTTCTCCGAAAGGTTGGTCGGTGCGATCGGTGCGATCGACTCTTGGCGTATGTGAGTCTATAGATCTCCGAGATCCTGGTATGCTTGAGTTTCCTTCTGCTAAAGCTTGAAAAATGATCAGTTGGTCTTGGAGATGCTCATCAACCACTCCACCTTTCCGAATTTGAGCATCGAGTTGGTCCACAACATACTGGGCAATTTCGGTCGCTAGACTATCAGGGGTTTTGTTTCTCGTTGTCTTGTCGTATAACCAATCACATCCAAATCGAAGTCCGGTCGAGGTATGTGCTACGAGAAGTACATAAATCCGTGAGTCATGGTCGCTATTCTGGACCAGCACAAAATTTATCTTAATGCTGGGAAAGACCAGATCAGTTTCAAAAACCAGACATTCTTGAAGAGGTTGCTGGATGCTAGGTGGAGCGAGAATCGAGATCTCTATTTTTGTTACAGCCCCTTGCTCAGTAGGCCATTCAGGTGTTTTCAGACGCTTTCCCGGAGGAAGAGGAGTAAATCGAAATTTTACAGAGCCGATTTGACAAGGTCCCAGAGCCCAACCACGATGCTCTAACTTCCTTTCAACATAAACCCCGAAACGTTCAAGTGAAGGTAATAGCACTTGATCTAGATACTCATAAGAAAGAGTGAATCGACCATTCGTGCCTCCTCGTATCGTGAGTGTAACCGGAGTTCCTTTTGAATCTCCTGCGAATAACAGCACAGGAAGAACGGACTGGAAAACAAGCAAAATGCTAGAAGCACTCTCTGCAGCAATTTCTATATTCCGATTTATCAACTGGCTGGGAGGCCGCATTGCCTGAAATTCGACTGTCTTAGAACCAACAATACAGGGAGATATTCTAGCAGATGTTGCCTCGGCAAGATATCTAATAGCAGCAGCATGTTGCGCTTTAAGACCTAGTTCATAACTAGTTAGGTTTTCAGAGCTCACTGGGGATTGATAACGTGAATTGAATCTTACCACCGCCCCTCTTATCTTTTCTTTGTTGTTCAGTCAGTAAATTCACTTTTAAGCTAACTTAAGTAAAAATTACCTGTTTCCTCTGACATTATCAACCTGAAGTGGAGCACCAGTTATTGCTGCCAATGCGATAGCAATTCTAACGACCTGCCCTCCTCCCTCGCCAACCCTTCCATCAAGCTTTACCAATCTCAAATTCGACCCAAATATCATTTTTCTTGAAAAAGGAGATTTGATTCAAATATGGTTGCCTGCTCGCCTGTTGACTATGTGCTTACGGTACTGCTTATTTCTGGAAGTGGACATTTACTGTCCTATAAAACCAAACCTTCTTTATACTGTGTTTGAAGAAGAATAAAAGTAAAAGGACAAGAACTGTCCAAGGTCGTTGAAGGACTACAATACACACCGAATGAGTCAGGTTTATATCAGCCCCTTTTATTAAATCGCTAGATATTATTATTATTGTTATTAGTGTAACCAACCGAGCCAACACAACGGGTCGGTACGATTAAGGGTAAACTTAGCTGAGTGGAGAAACAAGGCTCCACCCCCGCCAGCTTGGCAGCATATCAACAGCCTTACCTCACTTCACTCCGCCATTATCATATCATCTACAATCTGGTGTGCAGCTGTATCAGAAGTTACTCTATCTTGTTCCATAATGATGCCACAGTGGATAGGAAACTTGCACAAACGTACTGTTACACCACAACAACCATAGCTGTAGCCGCATCGAGTTCAAGATGTTGAAGGCTGAATCTTCCTCCTCGAAGATGATGCGTCATCCCTCTAACTCCAGTTCGCAGTCTCAATCCCACTCTAGCTCGGGCCAGAAGCGGCTCCCCAGTTTCTTTTCGAAGCAGAATTTGAAGTTTGGTAGTGTGAGAAGCAGAGAGGATTCCTCAAGTTCCGATAGAGTATTTGAGCCACCACAAAGTGATAGGTTCTCCACGTCATCTTTCTGGGCTGATTCCGAGTCCAAAAGATCAAGTGGAAACATGCCTTCTCCAGATCCTTATAATGGTGCGACTCATGATACTGAATTTCTACATCTGCGGGAGAACATTAGACGAATTCGAAAAGCCCCGTCTGGCCCCGATCCCAAAAAGGTTGACGCTGTTTGGGAGGTATATAAAAAGTTGAGGGAAGAATCTCTTCAGTTATGCAAAAGTCTACTACATAAGTCGCAGCACAATAGACGACATGATTCCCTCGGGTCTGAAAATACCGGTCCACTTGACACTAGTTCTTGGAGTGGCGGATCCCTCGAATTATTCCCCTCTATCCAAGTGAACGAGCAATGGCTAGCGGCTATTACCGACTATAAGGCTGCTCAAGAAGGAATGCTGGAAAATCTTCGCCTGTCTCTCTTAGCTACATACAAATCATATGAGCCAGATGCAACGGAAAGGCAAATGAAGGCATTCCTCGCGGACAAAACACTACGAAAGGACCTAATTACAAAGTGGAGGGATACCAGCGTCCATAGATTAAAATCAGAGAAACATCTTTTTTGGGAGCTGTTCAAAATACGGTCCTTGAACTTTGATAAGTTACAAATGGATATCAAGGCAGTTGAAAGCCTTTATGATGCAACAGAATCCGGAGAGGATGACAGAAATATGTCCGTTCGCGAATACGTAATTGCTACAAATGGGGACGCAATTTTGGAGTTTGCTAATCTGACTTCGGGGGTTCACCCTATTCTCCGTTTTCGCGTATTTTCGCGCTTTCTCGTTGAAGCTTCGCCTCTGTTCGCTCAGATATTTTCTCCTTCGAATCCAAACAGAAGCGCATCGCTAGATATGTTAGCTGATCTTCCACCTCCGCCTACCACTCATATATGCAAAGATGGTATGGAGGTAAAAGTCTACAGAATGCCACAAATTGAGTCAAATGAGAATGAAGCTCTAACGTTACTGTTGCATGCGGCTCATATGCATAGACAGAAAGTTCCTCGAGAAATCGAGTTTGGAACACTCGTCAGCATCGCGGAGGTCTGCCTGCGATACCGTTGTACTTCTCCCGTTGAGTTGCAAGTTGAATATCAATGGCTACCCCAGTGGGTTCATATGACAGGAGATGAATATCGAGATGGGCTACTCGTCATTAGTTATGCGTTTGGAGATCGGCAACTATTCACAAAAACTTCCAGAGCCATCATTCTTAGTGCGGTAGACGATGCGGAGATTGATTGCCAGAAGCATTGGCCGTTGGCGGTTAGGGAGAAAATCATGGCTGTCAAGGCTGCCAAGCTTGCTCAAATACAAAACTGTTGCACTAGTGCTATTGAAGAATATTTCAAGCCACCTCTTGAAGACGCCGATCGCCGAACAAGTGTCGGGTCATTGACTTTGACAACAGTACCTCGATGTCCTAAGGGAAGTCATTTATGCGATGCTACGAACCTGGGCTGGCTAATGCTTGTTTACAACGAACTACGAGTCTTGCCAGACGTCATGCAAAACGTTGGATTTCATAACCTGCGATTATATATGTCCCCAAAGAGGTCCCTTGCGGAGCTGACGGATTGTTTAAGACTTATGCCCAGCGCTCCTTCAGTACATAGCGGAGTTTGTGATTATGCTCCTGCTTTCAGAGATGCCATCGAAGATATCTATAACAGCGTAGTAGGGCTAACTTTATGGGACGTCAGTGGCAGAAAAGGTTGGGCTTTGTCAAAACATGCCGCTGGTGATGAACAGGACGAGATACCTTCTGATCAACATGACCTCTCAGCATATCCTTCCGCGGAGAAATCTGGGCTTGGTACGATGGAATCGAACGAGACCATTTGTCTTCAAATACTTTTATTTCTTGATGATATTGATGATCTGAATGCTGCTACGATGATCAATAAGTGTTTTTATGGAGTTTATAGAAGGAATGAAGCTCAATTGTTGAGGAACATCATGAGAGCCGAGAAGAGACGGCGGACGATGTCAACTGCCAATCAAGACACCCTTCAGGCTCCAGATACTGCGAGAGCAAATGTTCCACCTCCGATGCCACCAACACCGCTGCAGCAGCTATCGCAACAATCAGTGCGCACTTTAGGTAAAATGTATGAGATGTCAAAACATCTCGCGTCTGACGATATTACCAAAACACCTCATGATCTGTACGATATTTCGCCACCAGACTCGCTAATCAATCAAGAAGAGCCGCCTATGTCAGCAAAAGAAGCTCACAGAATCCTATGGCCAGACGATACAATAGAGTCTCAGTCGTGTCCACCACCTAGAGAACCGGTCGAAACAAATGAAAAGTTCCTATTGGGCGATGTGGCGCATATTGAGGATAAGACACGGCTTGTAGACGATAGTAAGCATTTACGAGATGAAAAAGATATAGCACTACGACTTGGGAACGCAGGAGCCGAGATGAGCAGATAGCGTATCTTGGTATATTATTTTTGGTGTTTGGGACAACTGCATGGGTACGCATGGCGAAAATATACCCTTTATCGAATTGTGATCAGATTATCGCGTCTTATCGAAGTTTCTTTATAAAGTGTATAGGTTTGGAATCACATTATATCAATGTATTTTTACTTATCGGCTTGCTTTACAAATTTGTCTTTGACTCTTGGTGATGAAGTGAAGTTCCATTGAAGTATTCCATTATTACTCCAATAGTGCCAACACGCGTTTAAAGGTCTTTTAGACCCATCAAAGCTTTTATTATGATTAAGGAGGCTCGTACAGCTAAATATGCCAAGCCTCGGTTAGCAGTTTCAGTACTCAAACTCAGGGGGTGGCAAAACCTAAAACTTTCATGTATCCCACCAAACGTAGCGGCAACAATAGCATCTATATGTAATCTCCAATTTCCGTCCCCCCAACCTCAGTACTACGTATCAGAGGTCTCAGAATGGCTACTGCTGAGACAATGCCTCTCAATTGGTCCAATGCAAATACCACCCCTACAACCATCCATGACAGCGATCAATCATGTGACTTCTCCTTCGAGCTCGAAACCAAACATAAGGATCCGCTCTATATATTTATATTTTATGGTGCTTCTTTTGTTATATCATGTGCTGGTTTAGGCTGTTGTGCTTGGGGATATAGCATTGCTCTTAGAGAACCTTTTGATAAGGGGTCTAACGGGGGTGAAAGAGACTCGTACGAGTCGGATTTTTATATGATGCAAAGCATTGTAGTTTTCGTAAGTCTCACATCCTGGCATGTAAAGAAGCTTGTTGAGAGAAGAACTGATGGTGTTTTATAGTTAGCCACCAATATTCTGTATAGCGGACTGAATCTTAGCCTCGCGTTCAAGGGTTTGCAGAGCAGATTATATTTCCTAAATATGGTGTATGACTTCTTTCTCTGGGCCCTACTCATTGCATTTGGAGTCATGAATATGGTTTTCATGCTTTGGGATCGTAGATTGTGTGATGGACTTTCTGGGAAAGGGAAGGAAGACTTGTACGAAAAGTGTGATATTCAGATGTTCAAGTTATTAGTGGTAGAGTTGGTCGCGGTTAATTTAGGAATACTGGTTGCGTAAGTATTTCTTTCTTCTATTTGATTAAAGTGTCGCTGACATTCTTGTATGTGTAGAGTTGTTCATTTCATTCTATTGATTGCGAGATGCTGTACGATCTCGCAGGGAAAGCAGAGAGAAAGGGCCTTTGCATTGCAGACGAGGATTTGTGAGGAAGAACAAGTTTTAGAGGGTCTTATGGAAAGAAGAAGAAACCTCATCGAGGAGAACGAGGCTCTTGAGGCAAGGAGAAATGCGCCGTTGCCTCCTTTACCCGTTGAGGAAGAACGTTTCGCTGATGATGAAAGATTGGGCAAGAATAAACCACTTCCCGAACAGGAGGAAGAAGACCTTATTGATATGGAAACCAATGAGGGCGATGTTGATGGCGAACTAGTGGAGCTTTTTCCAGAAGCGATTCAAGAGGACGTTGACCGCCTTGAGAATTTATCTAGCTAAATTAGTGGTTTCAAGCTAATAGAGAATAACATTAGAATTAGAACTGAAATCGAGGGGAATGATATATCACGGACTATTAGATAAGGATCAAGGTAAACAGCAAAGAGCAGTTAGATATTAATGGCCTTATAAAGTATCCAATGAGTAATTTCTCAACAAGAAGCATTCCCTGATTAATAAAAAATGGCAGCACTAACAAATCATGGGACAATAATCACTTTGCCTCGAGTATGTCCTTCTCCGACCCTTTCAAAAGCTTTTTCGTAGTCATCTAGATTCCAAACACTGTCGACAAATGGAACGACTTTACCTTCCTCCAGAAGTCTACTGACATCTGTCAAGTCAGAGCCTCGCGCTGTCAAGATGAAAAATGAGCTCTGGACATCCCGCGTGGTGCAGCCGGCTGGCTTACGATTCTCAGGTGGTTCGCAAATCGAAAGTAGTATTCCGCCTTGTCGAACACACGACCAAGCCTCCTCCAGTGATTTTCCACCCTTGCAGTCAATCACCAAATCTACTCTCTTCTTTTCATTTCTGCTGTAATATTCTTCAACCGACTGTTTCCTGTAATCAATAACTTCAGTAGCACCCAACTCTTTAACAAAGCCCACGTTATCTGTCCCGCAAACAGCAACGATACCACCGACACCTGCCTCTCTCGCAAGCTGCAAAAGCCAAATTCCCACTCCACCCGCGGCTGCTATAACAAGAATCTCTTTCGTAGCATTTTCTCTCTTTCCTTCTTCTCCATCTCTGAATCCCCTAATACCACCATGCACAAACAGAGCCTGCACCGCTGTTACAGCACTCAATGGAACCCCTGCAGCTGTCACAGCATCTATACATTTCGGTCTTGTAGCAAGTTCTTCTGTTGTGGCAATGGTATATTCCCTTCCATTCCCTGGCCTGCCCGGAGGTGTTGAGCACCAGACATCTGTACCAGGTGGAAATGGAGAGTCTGAGGGAGCTTGAACCACAGTGCCAGAGAGATCATAGCAAGGTACGATGTTCGAGCTGAAGAGCTGGGGATCATTTTGTGGCCATATGAGCTCGTCAGCGCAGGGAGATGTGGCATGGACTTTTATTAGATGCTCAGTTTTAGAGCCAGGGGTTAGGGCTGGGAGGGGCGAAGTAGTAAGTATGACTTTTGGGGTGTTGGGATCGGGTTGGGAAAGTGTACGAATTGTGGTTGGAAGGCTAGTCGTCGACATTTGGAAGATTATTGTTCGGTGAGGAAAGAAGTGATGATCGAAATGATAACGTACTCACGTACCAGCTCCAAACATCAGAAAGCTTTATTCTTACAATCCAGATACTTCAACACTCTTTATAGTTTTTCTTAGGCACAGTGTAACCTCTATTACCGTGTGTAACTCAGATGTTAATACCCCATGCATGTTGATGACTTAAGCTGTATGCTATTGGAGATGAGACCGGATATTAGGTCAAGCCTCGGCAGTGTAACTTGAATATTTATCAACTCCTCGGGTGCGGATATTACGTCAGAAAGAGGTCGGTCATACAAAGAGAATTCCGTATGTCTACTTTCAAGGTTTCCTATTTCTCGGCGAAAACATATATAGACATATATAGCATATCAAACGCGTCTAGATCTTACACTGAGGCTCTGAAGGCTGTCTACGAAGAGAAGTTTTACCGAGTTCTCATAAATTAAAGCCGTGTTAAGCTGGCTGTGCTATATTCTTTTTTTAAAGAGTCAAATTTGATGTGTTACTTCTCCATCAGGAACCATACGTACCTACTCAGCCCGAGAGACTTTATCCCAAACCCTATTTCTTCCGCTAGACTTGGTAAGTCCTCGTAACCAGTACCTCTACAGCGGCTTTTGGAACGAATTTCAGAGTGGACATCATTTGAATATTCCAGCAGCTGCCACATAACCCTATCAAACGTAATTCGAAATTCTGTTTAAATAATTATCAGCGCCATTGCCCGTTCCGCAAAGTTAATCAACGTGTATCAACTCACTCAATAAGATTCCCATCTATATCTCTAACATAAACACTCCTCAAACTGCCCCTAGCACCAGTCCTTTTCACAACTCCCTCATCCGTTGATTCGCAACCTAAGTCCACCATCTCAGCGCCTGCCTCTAGAAGTCGATGGCGTACTTCCTTGATCGGATCCTCGGTGAGAAAACATAAGTCTGCACTACCTGGCGCTATGGTAGTGGCCTTAGGGAGAAACTCCTGTGGTACATTCAGCATTTTCGGAGTTAGAGCAAACTAGCATGCTGGTCTTAATTTATACTTGGAGATGGCAACAGGAGCCATTCAAACAAATGATCGGGTTTACAAAAGTAGAGAATTGATTTTTCGATTCCAACAAGTTGATATAGCATATGACATATAAAACCGCTACGAAAGAGACAAAATGTAGCATTACAAACAGGACTGGCGGAATCTCACCTTCCCAAGCTCATGTAAATTAATCTTCTGATTTCCGAATATCAATGAATATCTCGTCACATCAGGACTAGAAGCCGACACAAAAGCCTCGCTCTTCATACCGAGGTTTTTGACATACCATTCCGTAGCTTTAGGAATACTTTTTACCGTTAGAACGATATGATCTAATGATGTAATCGTTGCTGCAGGAGTTGACTTAGATGACATACTTCGAAAGTGTACGGCGAAAGCACGGTGGTAGATTGATTTAGGAAAAGGTTGGAAACGATACATTTGATTTGAATTCCAATAAATTGTTTGGCCTTGTCGTGAGAGGTAATGGATAGACATCAACAAGAAGTGAAAAGGGGGGTAAACTAAGCCATGCGAACCAATCATGGTTCATACGGCAGGTAGTTGCGCCAAGAAGGACTCGCAGCCTCGCCATCTCCAGCTTCAATTTTTTGACATCATTCCGAGTCAGGCAGACATGCAACAGAATACAATGTGCACAACTCCCACTATGGTCTCCTTCCAAAATGGACTGGCAATATAACCGCCCAAATACATCAGAAAGAAGATATCGCTCTGAAAACCCTCATCGGCGCACACCATCTCCAGAAACCGAGCCACCGCCCACCATGTCTTGGTTCCAGCGCACTACATCTACACCTTCTTTTCAGTTCGGCGCAACTGCACTTGTTGCTGGCGGACTTACTGCAGCAGCCTTACTATCATACCAACATTTACGGCGGGAGGAAGCTGTATATGACCTGAAGTCATCTATACCAGAGCTAGACAAAGCACACCCAGGAGAGCAGGTAAATAATATGTGTCCCAGTTTTTGTAATACCTCAATTGAAGCAAATGCTTACGACCAAAGTATAGCTTACGAATTGGGGTGCCGCATCTCCAAACCAAGATAATGGGCAAGAAACCGCTTTGAGCAAAGAGGATCGCAGAAGCGCAGAACTTGCCGCTAGAGCCCAGCGTGGTGACTACGATGATGGTACTTAACTAAACTCCAAAGCTAGACTCAGAAAGCTAATTGCAACTGTAGAGCTAATATTAGAACAACTTGCGAGAAACCGGGTTTTTCTGAAGGATGATGGTCTGGCAAAGTTACGGGAGGCGTTTATAATAGTTGTAGGTTGCGGTGGTGTCGGATCACATTGCGCAGCTGCTCTCGCTCGTTCAGGTGTATCGCACATTCGACTTATTGATTTCGACCAAGTTACGCTCTCTTCTCTGAACCGACATGCGGTAGCGACGCTGGCAGATGTAGGGACATCCAAGGTCCACTGTTTACAAAAACGCCTGCAACAGATTACACCTTGGGTGCATTTTGATCTACGGAATCAATTGTTTGGTCCCAAAGATGCTGATTCGCTGCTGGAGCCTTGGAATGGGAGGAAGCCCGACTACGTTGTCGATGCGATCGACAACATCGACAGCAAGGTTGCTTTGCTCGAGTATTGCTTTAAGAACAAACTTCCTGTTATTTCATCAATGGGTGCTGGTTGTAAATCGGATCCTACGCGTGTTTTCGTCGGTGACATTTCGACATCAACAGAGGATCCACTTTCCAGATCTACCCGTCGCCGACTACGAGCAGTAGGTGTGGCATCTGGAATACCAGTAGTATACTCCACTGAAAAGCCTGGCCCTGGAAAGGCACAGTTACTACCTCTGCCGGAAGAGGAATTTGCTAAAGGATCAGTTGGGGATCTTGGTGTTCTACCAGACTTTCGCATCCGAATTTTACCTGTTCTGGGTACGATGCCAGCTACTTTCGGCTATACCTGTGCAAATCATGTAATCTTGAAGGTTACAGGGTACCCTTGTGAATATGTGCCGGCGAAAGGAAGAGAGAAGATGTACGATGGCATTTTGGCTCAGTTGCAAGGGAGTGAGGAGAAGATTATCCGTGCAATGACTCCGGGAGAGGATGCGCAAGGTTTAAAGCTTGCAATTACAGCACTTGATGTTGGCTACGTAGTTGAGGAAGTGTATCGAGGGAAAAGCGCCCTCAGTGGCCTTACTACACGATTAGCACTAGTAAGGTGGCGAAAGCCAACCGTGAGTCCGATCAATCTCGAGATCAAAGGACAGAAGAGCAGCAAAGTCATGTTAAGAGATTTAGTGTGTTTAACCAAAGAGGAAGCAGCTGTGCATGAGAGAGAGGTGATCCGTGGGAGCAAGACACCTGAGGAGATGTACGATATGGAAACAGTGCAATTAATAGAGGCCAGGATACAAGAAGAGATTGGATATGAAAAATATAGGTAGATCTACTTGGGATTTTTACCAGGACCTCAGCGTTTGTATAACATAGAGTACAAATCTCCACCAATTGAAAGCAGGAAATCACTCAATTAGTATCTTTTGTAAGGTCCGTGTAATTATAATAACGACTAGTGATGAATCTACCTTAGAATATGACGCAGGCTGAGTGTCACATGCTGGATATATCCTCAAATGGTTGTGGATGGTAATTCATTCTGCTTTCCCACACCGTCCTGCCTACAAGACATATCTGAATGTCGACATTATAATATACATTGACCTGCCGACCCATCCATCTACAATACTGTACAGTTATGACTCTTACTATGCTATTACTTCGCTGAAATTGCTGCAATCCATTTCTCTTGATCTTTCCTATAAAGAATTATTAGTACATAAAAGAAGTATGAGCGGTCGCTAACGAAGGAGGATACGTACTTATCGAATTGTAGTAGCTGTCCGATAACAGTCTTAACCAATACCTCCTGCACCTTCTTGTCCTTCTGAGCTAGGAATTGTAAAAGGATAGTCTTCAAGTAGACGTAATCAATAGAGCCATTCGTAATAGCAGGTGACCCGGATCTTCCGGTATCCAAAGATGATCTTGAAGACATCTCGGCCATTCGCGATTGCTTCGCCTGTAACGCCTTGAACTCTTTATTCAGCTTCTCGTATAGCTCGTTCTTCTCGTTTAGCAGACGTCGTAGGTCGGTATTCTTTTTCTGCTCATCACGGTGCTGCTTTTCGCTTCTATCCAATGCATCGCGGGACTCGCTCATTGCAGATCGTATCTCATTGTTCTCTTGACTGTACTTCTCAGATGCGGCCTCAAGTTCGTTAAGTCTCCGCTTCCATTCTTTCTCGGAAATCTCAATCTCATCCCGATCGTCAGTTGCACGCTTAATATCTCGTTCATAGTCTCGGATCTTGGTCTTCAACTCATCCACCTCACGAGCTCGGCGTCGCGCATTTGTACTGGCTTCATCCTCAGCACGATCACGTTCTTCAATAGCGGCATCCATTCGGTCTCGCATATCTCGGACCTTACTTTCAGCTCGGTCATCTACATCGGCCAGCTGCCTACGCATCGTCTCTCCTTCTCTAGTTCGGTCACTTAGTAACCTCCTAACTTCACTCAGTTCCTCTTCCAAACTCTCAACTTGTTCCGATTTTTCTTTCAGCTGCATGGCCAACTCTGCCTGTTGGCCCCTCATACTGTCAAGTAAGCCTTGGGAGTTATTGTATTGAGACGCTCGAAGTTGGACTTCATCTCGAAGAGTCTTGGATTCGGTAGAAAGCTTGGACATCTTTTCTTCCAAGTCAGCGACCTTGGCCCGTAACTTCCCAGACTCCTCTTGCACTTTAGCTAACTCTGATGCGGCCTTCTCTCCAGCAGCAGCAAGTTGAATCTTCTCAGCTTCAGATTTTCTTAAATCTCTCGACGCTATACGACTTTGATTTTCTGCCTGTAAACGACTGTTTGTTTCTTGAGTGACCTTCTCATTCAAAGTTTTGACCTCACTATCTCTGTCGGCAGCCTGTTTCTTGAACTTTGCCATGTCCGCCTTCAAATCTTTCTCTCGACCCTCCAACCTCCTCAAATCAGAATTCCTAGCGGCAAGCTCTTCTTTCGTTGTCTTGAGAACGGCAACTTCTGCTCGCAGATTCTTCATTTCTGGCTGAGCTTTTTGCAGTACATCTTGCAAGTCGGTCAGAGTCCTGTATCGGGCCGTGGCTAGCTTCTCAGCCGCAGCTAAGTCGCTCGATAATGCTGTAGATTTCACTTGAAGCTCCTCGTACTTGGCAACTTGAGCTTTAAGTTCAACGTCGATTGCCTCTGAAGCATTCGATGAGCCTTTGTGTTCCTCAACTTCTGCCTCCAACTTCGATATCTTTTCCTGGAGTTTGTTCTTCTCAATTTCTAGTTCCTTAATTTTCTCCTTGGCTTCAACATGTTCTTGGCCTATGCTGAGGAAATTATCCTGCATGTTTTCTAACTCTTCACGAAGGTCTGCCTCTGTTTTCCGTTTGCTTTGCAGTTTCAAGATCTCGGCATCCTTATCTGTGATGACACTCTTCAATTTGTTTATCTCAGTCTGCAACTCAGCTATACTTGCAGTCGGCACAATAGACTCAGCGGGTGTCGAAGATGATTCAACAACAGGCTCTTTAGGTGCTACTGGAACTACAGCAGCACCCCCCTTCTTCTTCTTTTTGTTCTTCTTCTTCGCCGCCGTTGTAGATGCACCGGCGGTCGCGGTTTCTTGATTCACAGGAGCCTGGCTAGCTTCTACAGTGGTTTCGATCGCCTCACCTGTTTTGCTATCACGAAGAGCGTGCACCTTCTCGAGCTCCTTGGTAAGCTCTTCCACTCTCTTAGCATCTTCTGATTTTGACTTAGTCAAATCTTCGATCTGAGAATTGAGCTCGACGCTAAGAGTCTCTTTTGTCTCTAAAACATTGATCTCTGATACCTGAGCCTTTTTGGTAGCTCTTTTCTGTGCAGCATATTCCTTTTCAAGTGCGCTTATCTTGTCGTCTGCTTCTTTTGTATGTTTAGTGAGTACGTCCTTGAGTGTCACAATCTCGGCCTCCGTAGCATGAAGCTTTTGTTTCAAAGCTTTTAGCTCCTCAGTTTGTGCAGTGACCTTTTCTTGGAATGAGTGACTAGCTGCTGCTGCCTCTTTTGACTCGTTCAATTCACGAGTAGCTACTTCCAAGCTCTCCACCAAGCCAGAACTGGATTCTTTTGAAACTGCGAGGTCTGCCTCGAGAGTCGACACCTTCGAGAGTAAGTTTTCCACTTCGGCACTCTTCTGCCTCACCTCAGCTTGTAGCTTTGGTACCTCATCATCGTAAGAAAAGAACTCTTCCGAAACGTCCTTGTTATCCGATGTCACCTGTGCCTTTTGCTTCGGTGAGAAAAGGCCAACTACTGTAGATAGAGGAGATCTTACTGATGCCGATGGTGTCTCTATACTTGAAGCATCCATCTTTTCAGTATTGTCCGTAATGGTACCCTCCGTTGTAGACGTGCGTTGGGATAAAGCTTCATCTTTTTCCTTCTCGGACTGTTCTAATTTCTTCTTGTAGTCATCCCGTTCGCCTGATACCCGTTTCAGTTCATCCATCACCATACCACCCTTCAGGTTCAACTGCGTCAAGTATTCAACCAGCGCATCGGGATCTGCAATTGAGCTGATTGGGGTGTTTTCTTTGAGGACCTTTTCGAAAGGCTCGATAGAGACCGCGCGACCATGTGCAATACGATAAGATCGCAGCAGCTCCTTGTATTTCGATTCGAGTAGCTCTAGCTTCCTTAGCTTCTGGCGTACGTCTACTGGAAGGCCCGTTGAATCGACTGGTTTACTTTCCGGTGTTACAGGCCCAGCAGCTTTTGGTTTCCCCTTTTCAACCCCATTAGCAGGGTTGGGTGGTTGAAGACCACTCCCCTTTTCTGACTTCTCGTCCATTGCGTCTAAAGTTTCGGAATTAGTCTTGACTTAGGGAAGCATCATATATGACCACCTACCGTTTGCAGGTGTCCCCGCCCTAGATGGTTCCGTTGAATCGTCTTCTATAACAAAAGCGTTCTCAAATTCTGAAGGATCGGGACTCGGTACAGGGGCATCGTCTTTCGGCTTCGGTTTACGTTGTCGTGTCGCGGGGGATTCTGTTCTAGACGTCTTTCCCGAGTTTGAGTTTGTCCTACTAACAGTCTGTCCTGGAGTCTTCTGACGAGCCTGTTCGTCTGCAATCTGCTTCTCCACAATGCCTTTGAGCCTCTTTGGAGAGTGTTAGTACAATAAATGTGGACGAGGCTGGCAATAGTGCAAGTTTACCTGGATGCCCTGGAACATTTTCCCCGAGGTTACGCCACATGAAATATGAAAGTCAAATTATTTTTGACGCTAGGACGAGGAATAAAGTTCGGTCATTTTTGTAATTAAATTAATTTTGGTCAGAAGTGAACAATCTGGCCAGCTGGCTGCACGTTTAGTTCTAGAGCTTGCTCAGATGTCCTGGGAAGATTGTACGGTGGCCGAGTCTATGTTGCGGCTGACGTCCCCATGGCGAGCAAGGGTCATGGGAGGCCGGCTCTTCTACAGTACTATTTCTAGACTTGGTGCCACCTTCACATTCACATTCACAAGCAGAGGATGAAAGCTGGAAACTCATAGGGGGCAGCAATCATGGTCTCATTATGGCCCTGGAAGGTGAGCATTTCTTTGACAACCCTCATTTCTAGTGATCCAAGGTCTCATAAATTCACAGGGTGACGACACTTCTCCAGCCTCATTCGAGAAGGCTCTCTCTGCATTGGCAGTTAAGATCACGAAATCCCAGGCCCAACTCGATGCCCTTCGCCAGCGTGGTCGGCGAGCAAAGGCTCTATGGACGCTTTATAGCAGCTTTGCGTACTTGCTATGTTTCATAATACTTTTTCTAGTCGTGGGGTGGAAAAATTGGACAGCATGGGAATATAGTGCAGTATCTGGAAGTCCATTAGTGTGCGTATTGTTAATCAGAATTTGCGTGGATTGGATGTTAACTTCATTTCAGAATTTGGGTTATCCGCACTGGTATTACATCATATTATACCTTCCGTATCGATACAGTCAACCAACGACTAGAGGCACAACAAGCAGAACGTACCAAAACAATAGACAAGCTGAAGGCAGCAACGAAATATAATTCTACACAGGAACTGCTAGAAAAGTATGGAGGAGCTGCGCCCAAACCAAAACCCAAGAAAGAGAGCACTGGAGCCCCAAAATCCGACAAGAATCCCCAGAAGTCACAACGGGGGAGAATTAGTATGGGGCCACCTGCTACTGCGAACATTAATAGACATGTACAAATTCCAAGTCAGCCACCTACTCCACAGCCTTTGCCACCACCAAAGGCACCCACGTATATAGCTTCTCTACCTTCGAGTCCTGTAAACTCAGCAGGACAAGCTGAATTTGCTCCTAATGCGTTTTCTGCCCCTCCTCAGTATGCAAATGCTAGTGAAGTAAACATGGATGGAAATTGGTATGATCGGGTTCTGGATCTTTTGTTAGGGGAGGATGAGACATCACCCAGAAATCGGATAGCTCTGATTTGTCAGAAGTGCAGATTGGTCAATGGTCAAGCTCCACCCGGGACAAAAAGCCTTACAGATCTGGGGAAATGGCGATGTTTTGGCTGTGGTAATTTGAATGGGGAGGAAGATGAAGCTGTCAAGGCAGTCAAAGAGATGAAGGAGAGAATTTCAGACCGACCTGAAACCCCTGTGACGGTGTCTGAGCCTGAACCTCAAGATGTGGAAGAAGACATAGCTGGAGCTAGTGGTGATTCTAAGGATGATATGGAAGTGCTTGAAAATAGCGGTGATGATTCAGCAGACCATCTGATTGAAGTTAAACCTCGTCGTGGTAGAAGTAGTCGTAAGAAAGCATAGTAGCTTCATACAGGCAACACGTAAACCACCTGCCTTTTTACTTCATTCGTCTTCTCTTAAATGCAGCCACACTCATATTGTAACAATCAAAATGAAATCTATTAGTGCTGATACATCTATCTTGATGGCCTGACCCTTTTTAATTTGGGAAAATCCGAACTTTGCATTCCGTCGCATCTAGAGCATGGTGATTGTCTGAGTCTGAGGCCCCATATCAGTACAAATTCGATTATGTTACAACACTAGCCAACCGGTATCTTCAGACCGCCGGCACCTCCCCTTGGAAGCAGGGCTACTATTTCCTTTCCTTCCTTCATCAAAGTATCCCATTTCCCTCCAATTCCAAATGCCAAACGCCAAACGCTAAATCACATCGGGAATCACCCTTCTTTTCCCCATGATCTATTTATCATTTTTACCAGCCCGTCTAAAATTTCTGGCTCGTTCTTCCCTCTCCTCCTTCAGCAGCTCCAGTTGCTTATCCTGATATTTTTTCGCCGCTTCCAGTGCTTCTTGCGATGGCCCAGTCGGCCTCGAGGCTTGGGACATTATACCGTTTCCGCCGCTACCGAACATATCTCTTGAATCTCCAGTCACATTGTCTATATTACTTCCATCAAAGTCATCTGTTAGGCTTCTAGGCACTTTGCATTAACAAAGGAAGTAAAGGGAAGAAAGTGGGAAGTGGCTAGAAACTTACGTCTCATTGACATCATCGACTTGTTCAAAAAGAACAGGAGCCTTTTCAACAGCTGCAGAATCTGTGAGGCCGGCCGTAACGGCATTTTCTCTATTCAGATCCTCACATTCCTTCGATCTGAATTGTGCATCGCGGAGAGTCTGTTGATTCCCGTGTGTATTACTATTGCTCTCCATGCTTCTGTTGTGCCGTCAATCATCCGTGTATACTCTCAAATGGCTGTTCAACTTACGCAGTAAACCGTTTTCTTATCTCGCGATATGATTGATATAAAACACAGTGCTACTTTGTAGTGACAAGTAGTTTCTTTTGGTGCAGTTTTGCGGCCTTAGGGAGTCCTACGTAGACAGGATATTTGACTGATTTGCGTGTGGAGGCTTTACACAGGGAGTTGGAAGAAAGAGGATGTTGGCAAGTCGATGGAATTTAGTGTCGTTTATTCACAGCCCTTGATGTTCATGTAACAGCTGTTTGTATAGTTTCGGATGTTTGTATCACAGAGTTGAAAACACAAGTCAAACATGTGAGTCAGGTAAAGTGACTGCTACAAAGAGAATTTATTTACCATATTGGATACTAAAGCAGTGAATGCATTGAGATGAGACTCCTCCTAACACATGAAGGGCCAATGATCTAGATTAAGGACCATCATTGTAATGAAAGACTTTTCTAACTCACAAGCTCCAAAGTCATGATCCTTTGACTATTTCTGATGAATGTATATCATTTCTTTTTTATTGCCTCCTGGTAAGATCTGAAACTTGGCATACAAATCACAAGCTTGTTTTACTGCATGTCTTGCTAGGCTCTAGCTTTGTGCTTCAGATGTGATATCGCAAAAAATACGAAAATTCTGTCAATTGGAAACAGTAGTCCTCAGATGACCATGGTGTAAGTTTAATTCCTGGGCCCAAGGGATTGAGTGAGATTTCAAACAGTTCAACTGCTTACACATGTATCTTTTAGTAAACTGTTCAACCTCGGACGGCTCCAAAGGATTGACAGGAAACTACAATCGGTCCTCCAAACGTCTCGCTCTTGAATTTTGAACATAATGCAGACCTCAGGTTTGATCTACAATTCTTCCAGCTGCCATACAGCCATTGGATCAACACCATTTTTGCTAACAATATCCCGATAAGAGACGACAAGCTCATCGGTGTTCTCAGCGGCCTGGATGGACCCTCAGCAATATTAGCAAGTCTATTTGCTCTTAGCCTCTCGAATTCCATCTGGGTGTCCCGCAAATTATCCCTCTGAAGCGGGGAAGTTGGTACTCTTGCACGTTTTCCTCAAATTCTCTGCTAGGGGCTGTCACTCCTGCTCCTGTGAAAGTGCTCCTTCCAGCACAGTTGGGGTTTCCGCTTCTGGGTCCTGACGTGGTGTGTCGCTTTGTGTTGATAGATGATTGCATTCATGAAGATGGCGGAAAACTCCCCGGCTCAGGAGGGGCAACCTCGGGAGGAGGGACGTCGTATATGCCAATATTATTTAGCTCAGTTGGCCGACCAAAAAATGCGTAGTGAACAGATCCACGATCCGTAAACGGCACCGGAAGACCAAATTCATCCACTTCCTCGCCCATCTCTTGCGCTTCCTTGTGACTTGCTTCAAGTGCCCAGAATTGTTGGATCATTTGAACGATCAGAACGCTGTCCCACATCCCTTCTCGTCGCGGACACCGTAGCAAGAGCTCCATTGCCGTTGTTCGAATAGATGCGATAGGGCAGTTAATACAGACATAATAAAGCGGTCCTATCAAGCCCAAATCGCTGCTGAAAGTCAGCGGCGGCTTACCATTCTTGGCATCCTGTTCCGTAGCTGCAATTAATGGTCTCGACAAGTTGATGACAACCTGAAAGTCGTCCAAATGTTCCCAGAGTCTCCCCACCTGAACTGCTTCGGACAAAGCTCTCATATCACCCATGTCAGGACGGACACCAGCCATCATCTTGGTCGTCGTGTGATGTATCTTCAAGAGTGCGGCGCCTTGCACTTCTCTACTGGTGAGATCGTTGCTTTTGGATACCATGAACTTCTCGAATGCTAGGTTCCAGAGAGACAACTGGGACGTGTATTTATCGAAAATAACGAGGCTTTCGGTGGACTGTAAAATGATAGGTAAATCGCCACTGTGTATCTCCAAGTCAGCTTGTGCTTGGTAGAGAAAAGATAGCTTCGAGGCTTTAATATAGAGTAATGAGAGATTGTACTTACTCATACATGTAGAAAGCCCTAAACAAACCATCCGCAGCCTGATCCAAAGCATTCCGAGCTTCTTCTAGACTTTCAAATTCTTCCGAAATAACAATCTCTTTCCCGGAGACGTCCATCAATTTTTTAGCAAAGGCTGTCTGATCATGCGTATTTTTGGTTTCAACATAAATAATAGACTGTAACGATAATCTCATGCAAAGAGGAGCAAGATTTTCCTCGATAATATAATTCCCTGTGGACGACATCCTCAAGTCCCGCAGAATCATAAGCCCGCTTTGAAGATGGACCATGGCCGATTCGAACCAGCCTCGCAGGCTGTCGAAACAGACAAATAGCAAGCAAGACATGAGCGCCGTAAGAGGTTCCTCCTTCCCGGTTGAAATAGACCTCCGCAGCGCTCTTATGGCTTTTGCATACTGGTTCAGTGCGAATTGGGGGTTTTGGTCCGCAGCTGACGGGCTTGAGGGCACCAACCTCCCCCGTGAGAAGTCTTCATGCAAGGCTCCTAGTGCTATCACAGCGTGCCGTAAAGAAGGCTTTTGCGCAGAAGCAGCAAGTATTAGTATTTCCCAGAACGAAGAATCATAGTAACCAGATAGCTCCGCTGCTGTGTTCTGAAGAAAGAAATCAAACCCTCTCTTCTCCTCCGCACTCCCGGGTATGTGTACAGAGATTCGTTGGAGGATGTCAGTAGAGTTCACCGGTGTTAAGCTTGATATCGTAATGTCGCTACTATACCCATCGCACTTACGCCCGGTGGTCAAACACCGCTGACAACTCGGCCTGGCTTCGTCGCACTTTATTTTCCTAATTCTGAAAGTTGTGTAAGCTAGTTGTCCATCCAGGAAAGTGCCATATGAACCTACTTGCATGTCCCGCATCCTGTCTTGGCCTTTGCATTGCTTCGTCGTTTGCGTTGCGGAACCTGATCTATCGCCATCTCAAGTATCGTTCACGTGTTCAAGAATTGCAAAAGATGCCAAATAAGTGTGTTGAGAAATTGAGATTAGGAGATGACGTCGGTTTGGGCATACTAACATTTGAAATACAGTAAGATTTTAACCTACAGACGGACGAGCTTGAACCCCATCTTTCAACTCCATGCTCACTCACCATTCGACGTTGTCTGTCGGAGTGTTTAAGGGCGGATTTGACGTGGATCTGCCGCACCAAGACGCTAGCAAGTGAGCCGAACAGACGAATCAGAATAGGTATACACGCGCTACGTAAGCAGATGACTAAGCATCCCCAAGGGGTGAGGTAGACTTTCAATTGTCAGGATACTTCTCCTTAGATTCGTTTAAGATATCTCGCTATATGTTTTTAAAGATGTCCCGACAATCACCTCACTCCAGGTACATCTTTCCTGTACGAAAAAGATACTGCAATGGCGAGCTTTATCTCGGAATCTGGCGGTCTTGATTTTTCATGAGTAGTTATAAGTCTAAACACTGGTGCTGAGGCATTTGAGATAAAGTTCGAGAATATAACTCCTACTCGACTAAATCATAGCCCGACTCTTAAATCTATGGCGCAGATGTTCAGTACTTATAAATAGAGAAGGTATATCCCATGCATGCATCCCCTCTCCCCTGACAGCCGCGTCACCTCCCTCTGCCACCCGCATAAGTCCCTCTCCAGCCCATAGTAAAATATATATGTATATATACCGTGACTGACCAAGGTGATCCCAGCCTGCTATCTCCTATTCACAGCATGGCCACCCAACCTTTCTCAGAAGAGGGCCGAGCAATCCCGGAGAATGTTGTGCAGCAATCCATATTTCAGCAAGCAGAAGCTGCCATTACCGCCCAGACCAATCCTACAACCACGAGACAGGAGGCACTCCTGCAAGAGATTAACCTTATGGATGCAGATGAGGATAGCCTACCACCTCCTGCTTATGGCGATATCTATGGCGAGATCCGCGACGAGAAAAATGGCCTGGGTGCTCGTGTCACCGACGATGGCCGTGTCAACATTCGCATCAATCAGTTCAACCGCCGTTTATCCCAGGTATTTACTCCTGCCCTACATCAACACGTCCAGAGTGCCCAAGATAGTGGCCCGCCTCCTCTCCCCTACATTCCATCTTCCTTAGGGGGTGGGGAGGGAGTTCCTCCACCTCCGCCCTTGAATGTTGTCATCCAGGTTGTGGGCTCGCGCGGAGACGTGCAGCCCTTCGTTGCCTTGGGAAAAGTCTTAAAAGACACCTATGGCCACCGCGTACGTCTGGCTACTCATCCAAACTTCAAGAGCTTTGTACAGGAGAATGGCCTAGAATTCTTCAGTATCGGCGGCGACCCGTCTAAGCTGATGGCCTTCATGGTCAAAAATCCCGGCCTGATGCCAGGCTTTCGCAGTATACTAAGTGGAGATGTTGGCCAGCGAAGAAGAGAAGTTGGTGAGTACATTCAAGGCTGCTGGCGATCATGTTATAAAGCCGGTGACGGAATGGATCCTCGTGTTACCGACGGTGAACTTTCTGAGCCTACAGCAAGACCCTTTGTCGCCGACTGTATCATTGCCAACCCCCCTAGCTTTGCCCATATCCATTGTGCAGAGAAGCTGGGCATCCCTCTCCATATCATGTTCACTATGCCATATTCTCCTACCCAGGCCTTTCCCCATCCGCTTGCCAACATCCAATCCTCCAATGCCGACCCTCAACTAACTAACTACATAAGTTATGCCATGATAGAAGTCCTCGTGTGGCAAGGCCTAGGTGATATCATCAACCGATTTCGCGTGAAGTGTCTCGGCTTGGATCCCGTGAGTCTGATCTGGGCCCCAGGGATGCTCCAGCGTCTCAAAGTCCCTCACACCTACTGCTGGTCTCCAGCCCTAATAGCTAAACCAAAAGACTGGGGCCCTCACATATCCATCTCTGGATTCTATTTTCTCGGCTTGGCCTCTGACTTCAGCCCCCCCTCCGAGCTCCAGGCATTTCTCGATGCCGGTCCACCACCCGTCTACATAGGATTCGGGAGCATCGTTCTGGACGATCCCAATGCGATGACGGAGCTCATCTTCGAGGCCGTAAGGAAGACTGGCCAGCGCGTACTTCTTTCCAAAGGCTGGGGAGGCATGGGCGCGGACGAGCTTCGCATCCCCGACGGCGTCTTTCTGTTGGGCAACGTGCCGCATGACTGGCTTTTTAAACACGTCTCGTGCGTTGTCCACCATGGTGGCGCAGGAACCACGGCGGCAGGTATCGCCACAGGCCGGCCGACCGTAATCGTTCCCTTCTTCGGAGACCAGCCTTTCTGGGGCGCTATGGTTGCGCGAGCAGGCGCCGGCCCCGATCCGATCCCTCACAGACAACTCACAGCGGACAAATTAGCCGATGCGATCAACTTTTGTCTGAAGTCTGAAAGCCTAGAACGCGCTCAAGAATTGGCAAGTAAGATCGCAGCGGAGCGAGGCAGTGATATGGGTGCTCAGTCATTCCATCAATATCTCGAGGTTGACCGACTCCGTTGCACACTTGCACCATCTCGACCCGCCGCGTGGCACTTCAAGCGCACGCAGCTCAGGTTGAGCGCTTTTGCTGCCTGTACTTTAGCGAATGCAAATCTCGTGGATTTCCGTGACTTGAAGCTCTTTAGGTCACAAGAATACTACCCCGATGAAGGCCCCTGGGATCCAATATCTGGATTTGCTACAACACTTTTTGGGGCGTTTGGCAGCATGGCGTTGGGAGTAGCCGATTTTCCATCAGAGACGTTGAAAGCTTTCCGTAGTCCGTTTGGGTCCAGCCAACCGCAGTCTCAAGCATCAGTGCCAACAATGGCAAGGAAAGGCGAGACCATACATGTAGGGGAAAGATCAACCCCTCCAACTTTGCCGGAACAAAATCAGACAAGCTTGAATGTACAGGAATCTCTTGCTCGTGTTCGGAGCCCTCCCAACTTCTCTGGTCCGTCAACTTCCACTTCGAACATCGGATCGAGCTCTATGGTTAATGCATTGAATGCCCACTTAAGTCCTAAACAAAACAACGCTAGCCGAAGTCGAGTTCGTAGTCAGAATGAATCCAGTTCCAGCGAAGATCACGATATGCTACGCCGGACCGGCGTGCACACGAGCAAAGGCTTCGGGCGTATCGCAAAGGCGGCTTTGCAGTCACCTATGGAACTCTCTGTGAGCATTACCGAAGGGTTTCACAATGCCCCTAAGCTTTGGGGAGACGATACTGTGCGGCCTCGACAACAAGTCAAGGGTTTCAAGTCAGGCGCCAAGGCAGTAGGAAAAGAGTTTGCCTTTGGCTGGTACGATGGCGTTACTGGCCTGGTCACTCAACCCTGGAAAGGCGCCCGGAAAGACGGTACTAACGGCTTTCTCAAAGGATTAGGCAAAGGGATCGGAGGATTTGTAGCTAAACCAGGTGCAGCCCTCTTTGGTATCCCCGGTTATATAATGAAGGGGGTGCACAAAGAGGTGCAGAAGTTATTCGGCAGCAATGTGCAGAACTACATAATCGCGTCCAGGACAGCTCAAGGATACGAGGAGTGGCTGCAGAGCTCTGATGCAGAGAAGCAAGACGTCATCATTCGTTGGAAGCTAATTCAGAAATATCTGAAGGGAAAAGGCAACCCTGACGAGATGGTGCAAGATGTCCTCGAAGCACAGCGAAAGAAGAACATGGAGGACATAGAAGGCCTTCAAAATCGCGGACGTCCTACGAGTTTCGCTCAGTCCGCCAACAGTCCAGATGCCTCGGCCCAAGATCCTGAGAGTGTCATGCTAGCCCTGGATGGTTCAAAACCCTCTTTGCGCTCTGCCAACACAGCCCTGGAAGAATCGCTAGGAACTGCTAAATTCAACGAAACCATCCGACTGCCAGTCCAGGAAACATCACGCGAAGACTCAGAGAACGATACCTATGTGGAGCGGGTGATTCAGGAAAACGCTTCTCAGCTTCAGTGTCAACAACAGGAAGTTGCAGAATACCAGGCAGATCTAGAGGTCTTGCGCCAAGCGATGGTGACCAGTGAAACCGAAGCTCGCCGCCACGCATGTGAAGCATTGGAATATGAGGAACAGCTGAAGCGAGTCATCGCACAAAGTCTAAGGGAACGGAGACGGAGGGTCAGCGACAGTGAATGGGAGTCGGATTCGGCTCTCGGTGACGAGGAAGCTGAGCAGCTTGAGCGGGCAAGGAAAAGCTCCGACAAGATAGCGAAGAAGACGGCAGCCGTGAATAGTGGCTTACCACGAGTCCAGCAATCTCATTCTTATGATCTGGGACATCTTGCGGGCACCATGCAAAGTGAGTTCGAGGCGCAGCAACAGGGACAACAGGGGGAGAAAACGACACAAGAGAAGACGGAAGAAGAGATTGTGATGGATTATGTCATGAAGCAAAGCCTCTTAGAACAGGGCTATTCAAACAAAGGCAAAAGCCGTGCCACAGCAACAGAGGACCAGGACGATGAAGACTTACAGAAGGCATTGGAGTTCAGCATGCGAGGACACGAACACCATGCGCGGTATCAGTAGGGAGAGGCCTCAGAGATATGATGAATCTTGCTTTGCTTTGAACAAATAATGTCGAAATACCCAGGCTCTGGAATTAATAAACCTTTCGAGTTGTCTTTGCACGCTACTCTGTTCAAGCCGCTGAAAATAACTCCAAATTCGTATAGCAATCTTCCATGTAGCGCAATTGCCACAGCAAGATTTAATCAGCATATCTCGGACAATGCTTCTCATTTGCTCGTCGACGTGTGATGATATGCGCCAAAACGGAGACACGTCCATGGCATTTCGTTGGTGCCTAACCCATGCCTCTCACTTGACGACTTCGGTATCATTATTTTTGACGGCAGGTTGATATAGACAGAGCAAGTCAAGAACTAGCGCAAGACCGTTATTTCAGCGTACTTAAGATAGACCGTGCTTTTTGTAGAACATAGCGATGTTTTTTACTCTATCTTTCATTATTGTGCTTTTGGAGAACGGTCAAAAAGAAGAGAAGGCCTAATTGGAAAAACCTCGCGTCGCGGGAGAAGGATGTCGTCCTTAGAATTTTGTTACAATGGTCCGACTTTGGATAACTAGTATGAATATATTCGTGCCATGCATTATCGAACGAAGTCCTCGTAAGTAAGAATGAGGCTAGAGGCCAGAGAGGCACACGTGTTAAGCTAACAACGGGTGACTATAATCGAGTGTTTGAGTGCAGATTATAGGTAATATAATCCTATGATAATTTGCCTAACCAATACCCATCAAGGCAATTGAACCACGCTCGGAACTCCTAGATGGCAGTATGCATACTCCGAAACTAGATATAGCAACTTCAAGGTTAGCTTAGAGTGGCTGAAGCATATATTTGAATCTTGACGTAAGGAGCGAACATTGAATTACAGATAATTGTGGGAGGCGTCTCAATCAAAGAACTAGAGATTAGTTTACTAAATATAGTTACTTACTGAGAATCATATCACTGTATTAATAAGCGCTTAGAAACAGGTGGGGTGGGATATCGTTTAAGAACATTTCAAGGAAAGAGACCATAATTTTTTGACAATGAATGGATGTTTCTATTTATTTACTGCTCCACTCTTATAAGCCCAAGCTCAAAGTAGGTAGATTTTAAATTCAATCTATGTAGACATGTAGTGTGGATTTAGAATCCGAAGCGACGTTCCCCCACTCTACTAGATGGGGGTGGAGACGTTGCCCGTGACATCAAGGCCCACGTCAAAGTCGGAATACGCGGTACGAAATACGTTATGCGGACGACCTGTGTGTTACATCCAGATTCAGTCGCAACTACCGAGCATATTCAGGACGCCCAATCGCGATCCCTTCCACTAGCCCGACTCCTGGGGAACCATACAGACCTGGTAACTGTTGTGTATGGGGTGACTGCTTGTATCTACTGTGTTGAGCTCACAGATCGAAAAGATTGGGCTTGAAACCCCTGGCAAGAGATTAATCAGAAATTTATACATCAGAATTACCTATTTAGGAACATACGGAGCTCTAATCCTGAAGCATTCGATATAACCTGAGGGACTGGACTCGCCTATGGGTGGTCTATAAATATGCCCGCGACACGTCGTACACACACAAAATCCCGAGGCGGGTGTTTGGAATGCAAGCGACGTAAGATCAAAGTATGTGCATTAAATCAAGCTTCGCCAAGTATCTACTGACCATCTCAGTGTGGTGAGGAGAGGCCAAAATGCCAGGGCTGCGAAAAACGGGTCGTACCATGCGAGTATTCGTTAAGCTCCTCCCAACGTGTACAGAATGGCCCCGTTTCAGTCATCCAGTCTGATTGGTCTCTGTCAAATCCACCTCCAGGAGTTACTCTCTCCCCACATGGACCACATATCTATACTCCAGATTCAATGTCAGGTCCCAACTCTCAGCTAGCTGTTAAACAGACTTGCCATTTTGACATGGATGATATGGCTCTGTGGCACCAGTTCATCACCGAGACTGCTATCACAATTTCCCCAGCTTGGGAACGTGAACTCCCACGGCTGGCATTGACTTGCGACTACCTTATGCATGGAATACTTGCTATGGGAGCACTGCATCTAGCCTTTCTATACCCGCAACAACGTGACAAGTACGAGGATCTCGCGAACCAACATCAAGATCTAGCTTTGAGACCTTTTCAGAGCGCTACATCTCATATCACGGCAGAGAACTGTAACCACGTCTTCGGATTCTCTGTCCTACTTATGGTCTTTAATTATGCTTCGTTTCGCTCGCCGGAAGAGCTGCTTCCGTTCTCTGGAGGTGTACCCTATGGTGGGTTGTCGAATTGGATTGTTTGTCTTCGAGGATGTTCGTCTATCTATCAACAAGCCAAATCTCACATCGAAAATGGGCCGCTTGGCTTTCTAGTATCTCAGCAAAGCATGTCTGCAATTGAGAATGCGGGAAAAATTGAATGTCCTCCTGACGACGACGATAAGAGTCTTGAATATCTCACAAAGCATCTTTTGAATTCCGACAAAATCAAAGCCTCAACAACCATTGAGGAAATGGAGGCTTACACGGACGCAATAATTCGATTGAGAAAATTGCTTGTGGGATCCTCCCAAGTTACTGATCTAGGCTTCAGGAAGATGATGTCGTCCATGTGGCCTACCGTGATTTCGGAAACGTATTTGAGGCTCCTGAGTCAGCAGCAACCTTTGGCTCTAATTATAATGGCTCATTATTGTCTCCTCGTCAAAAAGTGTGAAGCTTATTGGTACATGTCGATGCGAGCGTTCGACATGTTCGAGGCTATCCGCCGAAGTCGTGGACCAGATGTAAGGAGCCAACCATGCCCCAACCACCTATTCAGACAACTTACTAACGATGCCTATTCCCAGTGGTTTTTGAGTGAAGAGTGGTTTCCGTATATCGAGCACCCCTTGAGAGTATTCGACTCAAGAATTTGAGGCCATATAGTGTGCGGTGTACACCTTACTTCTGCAGACCAAATTGAGCCGAAGCCTTGCCAATGTTCTCGGTGGAGTTAAACAGCACAGCTAGGCCATATCTACTACCTTAGCTTGCTGAAAGACTTTTGGACGGTTTTGGGAAACCCCAATCTATACAGGAATTCAGACAGTCGTCTCTCAGTTCGCCATCTCCATGAAAATCGTCAACAGCCCGCATGGATTCCCTATGTACTATACTTCCCAACAATTATCCGCCAAATTGAAGAACACTTTTCTCCCACATTTGCACTCTCCTTGGGATCTAGAGCACACTTTACCACTGCTAAAGTATCAACTACTGGTAGGCTCCGACAGAGCCTCTTAGGAAGTTGATCAACGTGCCGCAGCGTCCTCGACGCATCAAAAAGCAGTACCAATCTCTTATAATACACCAAGACGTATGCATATAGAAGTGGCTACAGTGTCCTCATAGCGAATTAGGCTGCAGCAGCAACCTGTCTCTTTTGGAGTCCGAGTTGTGATACTAGAAAGTCATTCGTCAACTGGCTTCACAAGTCAATCATTGAATCACCGAATTCATTTTTCGCTGGCAAAACAACTCCATCTATTCTTGGAGTAATACCTAGACTTGCTAGAGTACCGGACTATTCATGCTCTCACGTTAAATTATGTGTATTTCTTCAACAGCGCTTTGTAACATCGATTAATTGTAAAGAATAATCGGCGTAATCTCCCTTGATACCATGAAGCACAAATATAATGTATAATTCTGCATATTGTTAGTATATATTAGAGTCTAATGCAATAGAGGTCTCTTTAGATTCAAATCTGCGCAAACTGACTTGTTGTGCCTGCGAAGATTGTTCTAAGCATTACTGAAGAAGCAGGAAATTAAAAATCAACTGGCTAATACAAAAAGTTAGATTTCAGTCCGGATCAAGGAATTATTCTCCAATCGTCTGCTACCGCCTCATGTGCAGCGGGAACATTGGTGTCCATCTCCCTTAAATCCCGAGCTTCGAGCCCATGTAGAGGCGCATCACTCCATGGCATTTGCAGAACTGCACCTCTTTCCTCTGCAGCATGTTGCTCTCTTACCCCTTCAGCTCTTACTCCCCTGCCCTCCTGAACATTTGCCGTCGTTCCCGGCTCTAATTCATGTTTCAAGCCCTCACCTAGTTCGGCCATTCCTGGCTTCTTCTCGGCATCTTCATTAGCCTTTTCCGCTCTCCTTTTCTTCTTTCTCTTCTCTCTAGATTTATAGACCCAGTATAATAAGACAGTTCCAATAAACAAACAGCCAAGGGGTACTGCAATACCAATGATTGTTCCGGTCTTCATCTTATCCTTCGGTCCTTTAGGTTCAACTAAATTGTAGGACCGCGTCATTCTAACGCCCAGTGTATACTGCGCACCCCCTCCAAATGGTGGGATGGAAAGAATTTCTTGGTAGTCCTTTGTGGCTTGCTGTGCCTGCCTTTTCTTCTGCGGAAATGTACTCTGTGATGCGGTGCTTTGTGGAAGAAGCGCTTCGGTCCATGGCTGGTAACAGTTTCTAGTGGTCCCCAATGCCGGGAATTGTGTTTGCCAGATCCCCCAACTTGAAGGACAACAAATTCTCGACGGAGAATATGTGTGGAGGTGCCCGAGCGAGTCTGTCGAGGAACTCGTATCGGTAAGGGTAGCGTAGTCTGCCGGACAAGCTGTCAAGGCTGAAACTTTGAAATCGACATGGTAGTCGACAACGGAAGGAGCGGCAAGATAGGTGTTAGAGGTCACGGAAAGTGCTTCCGAAGGGCAGCAATCAAGCTTTGATGCTTGACAGCCAAGTGTTAGGTAGCTGTAGTATGTATAGTCTGCACTAGATGTACTGTATATAGATGGCAAATCTACTCCATTCACAAGGTTGGTGACAGTTGCCCTCGTGTCTCTGTAGAAGGACGTCGAGGCATATGTGGCAGTTGCTACAGTGCAGTTTCCCGTGAGAAGCGCAGGAAGAGGAGCTGCTGGTGGTGTGGTGGTGGAGGCTGTTGTGCCTTTCCAACCGAGAAATTGTAGGCACAACAAGAACACAGCAGCACGCGAGGAAATCATGCCAAAAGCCAATCTATCATCCGACTTCCCAGGTGTAAAATAACAGCAGAGCCACAGATTGAAAGAGAACTTGAAATTTGAAGTTGACCGGAAATCGCATCAACTTCTGGCAAGCACAGCCTTCATCAAGACCCCTCCATGTGGCTTGAATAGCCATGCAGAGTGCTTCAGTCCAAGCATATTAAGATTTTGGCTTCGATCGTTTATGCAGTACAAAAAGGAGAAGAACTAGCGAAGATGTGGAAATACCTCATCGCTGGAGCCAATTGTGTCCTTCACGGTTGACAAGCACTGTGAACTCTGTCCAGGGATTGGGATATTCAAGGGCTAGCTCGATCTCGCTTAAGTACTGTGCCTCATGTCAAGTACATGAGTTGATAGGATAAATAGTAAGCACGGAGCAGCGAAACCCGTCTCAATATTTTGCTATAAACATTCCTTCGTTCTATTTGTTTGTGACATCAATGGCGTCGTTGGTAATGAGTATTATAGCTTATGAAAAGCAGTTTTTTCTTTTCTTTCTCTCTTTTTGTTTTACAAAAAAAGAAAAAGCTCTAGGGAAATAAAAGGCTACGCTGTAGAGGCCTCTGTTTACTTCCTGACTTCCCTGTGATATCGTGACAGTTGGATAAATAACTACCTCTTCACTCCCATATTCCAGTGCGATAAGTCTTTTGACTCATTCCCTAGAGTAATACGTGGCCCAAAGGAAGATAGGATATGTGCAACACCATGTTTTCCTAGAGCAGTATCTGTACAATTATTAACAATCATCCCTTCACTATGCTGTAATATAGTCGCAGTATATCCCTCCTTCTCCAAGACCTCATTCATCTCTTCTGCAGAGACAACGTCTGCCTCAGAGCTAACTAGAAAGCAAGATGTTTAGCACGAACACCTAACTATGAGAAGGAATATAGGTATCAACTCCATGCATTGCCCACGACGCCTTTGAAACCACCATCGTACCTTCCTAGCTCTTCGAGAATATTAGAGTCAAACTCCGGAATCCCCGCCACTTTCCCTCCTCTTCTTCCCACCAAAACACCCCCAGTCATTACCGTGATTCTTCTCACTTCCTTCTGGCCCCATCTCCAGGACCATCGCTTTGGCTCTATATCGTCTCGCTTCTTCTCTTTGCTTCCTTGAGTAAATCTTCTGGACGATATCCTGCTTGCTCAGGTACAGCGCATCAGGAGTATGATATCTAATACGGCCATCAAGTGCACAGGGACGCTTTCTGATACACCAAAGCCAGACATGGCGGATGTACGTATATTCGATCACGCTGGCGAACGTGATATGTGTGACAAAGCCGATGATGCTGCGAATCCAAGGGAAGAATGCTATGGAGATGGATACAGCGATTACGCCTACTGAGACCGGGACTAGCTCATTACCTATTAGTGTCACAGCCAAAATTGTGTTTGTGAAAGGGACATACAGATTATTCTGAACTGATGTTTCAACGACATATTATTTCCCCCTCCAGGCGCATCAAAATCTGAAGCGTTCATTCCAAATACCGATGACATGAAAGAGAGCGGCAGAAAGATGATGGTAACGATTGTAAAGAGCATGAGGGATCGGCCTTGGATTACGCTTTCGTCGGCGCGTCTGAGGGCTAGTTTAGCCTCGATGATACTTGCTTGCTGCTGTTTGAGGCTGAGGAGATGATTCAACTGAAACACCATTAGCATATTTGTCACATATCTAATATTTACACAGGAAAGTGTTTTGGTGCGGGCCAATTGGATATTAGGACAGTGTCACGCACCTGATCGGAAACAGCGGTGGAATGCTCCTCCAGGTTTTGTAGCTCCTGTCTCCGTAGCCTGATCTCGTTGCCCACCCGCTTTGCAAATTTCACAGTATTGTCTGAGATAGCACTGGCAATGGCTGCTGTGTTTTGCCCATTTTGTACTCCGTTTGTGACAGGACCTCCGTTGGTAACAGGGCCTCCATTTGTAATAGTACCTCCATTCGAAGTGGGTGAATAATTGTGCTGTGGGCCCAAAGGATCCTCTGCACTATGCGATGTGTTCGCCTGGGTCATGAGGTGGTTTTTAATCTCGAGTATTACATCTATAATCTCCACAGGCGACTTTCTTTGGTTTTCCTGGTGCAACTTTTCAAGGTGTCCGGAGAAGTCTTCCATGATATTCAGCTGTTGTGTGTAAATTCTAGCCATCATGCGCAGCTCCTCAATGATGTCATGTACCTCCTTCAGTAACTCTCCTTCTGGATTGATGTTCAGATATGATCGAGCCCTTGTTTCGAAGCCAAGTTGGTGATCTGTTGCGTTTAGTCTATCAAGCTGTCGCCAAAACATCTCATATGCCATAGTTTTCATTCCTGACTTTGATTGTATTAGATTGACCTCAAAGCTGGGAATAAACGAATACCTACGACGTGACTAAGAGCATTTGAAAATATGTCGAGAACTTCGGGACGCTCGTCGACTGGTTTGGTCAGATCAAAGAACACTGTCGAACACTGATTCAAGATCAGCAAACCCAAGTCATAGACTGACTGGATCTGTCCCAACCGGAGGTGGTTCAGTCGAGCGCGAATCCCTTTGTGGACACCAGAGTGGTCCGGCTTATTTCGTCCCCATCGTCTAGGAAAACTGGTGATAATTGTATCTAGAGACTCAGACTCGGCCATCAAAGGGAAGAAGTCAAACTCACTGTCGTCGAGAATATACATCCATAGCTGATCAACCATTACGACTCTAGTGGTTCTCGCAATGTTTTTTCCTTCCTTCGTTTCCCGGTACACTACCTGGTCTTGATCCCTTCCGTTGGTATTTGGAAGCTTCCAATAATACGATTGGTCAAGTGTTCTCCGTGAGTGTAGGGGCGGATTGTGGAACAGGTAATCTCGTAACAGCCTGACATCCGGCTCAACATCCATCGCGTCGTAAAGCTTTGCGATTTGAAGTAGATATTCCCCCAATAGGCTACCTTTGAAAGGCTTGGGGGCCTGTGATTTCTCCTCTTTCTTTTCATTGTCAGCTAGATTACCAAATCCCGTCAACGCTCTGGCGTGGTCTATTCTGATCTGAGCTGCCACTTTCATGAATTCGGATTTTAGATTTTCTGTGACGTGTGATCGAGTCTCCTGATGCTTTTGTGTGAGTTTTGTTGTCTCTTCAGCCATCTTCTTGCGTCTCTTGTGACTCTCCCAATGCAAGTAAGGCATCTGTCTTCCTAATTAGTGTATCGATTGTTGTAATCTGATATTCATGCATGTACTTACGAATATAATGAAGTTGTTAGTTGTGCTGCTGCCAGAGCATTTTGTGTCTAATAAAGTTAGCGTCGAGGCTTTTTGAATTGAGAGAAATGAAAGTACCATGATTAACGCGAGAGCAATGCGCACGCATGTGCCGGGCATGAACTGGATCGTATGTTCCCCCATGCTGTTTAGATGTCCAAAACTCGCGACAGAGAAGATCTGAGGATTGCTTTAAGTATTTTGGGGATTGCCGATAGTTGTACTCTCCCGGTGTTTCCTCATCGTAATATCGCCCTATGGCTTCCTAGAGTACCATCAGCGCCAGGGACCATCGAAATATTCGGGGTCGTACCTCAATCCACTGCATATTATTGGCCGGAATATGAAAATACCTGATAGTGTCCGGTTCACATTTCTCACTCAGAGGGCTTTTCTTGGGCCCAGTTTTGAATAAACATTGGTCTAGTGGATACTTCTCAATGTCATAATTCATGAAAGATGTTGATGTTGATGTTTTTGAATCACATTTTCGTAGAGTAATCTTAGTGACTGTGAGCCCGTATGAATCTTTGGGAGGTGGCCTCTTCTCCTTGGGTGTTTTATCTTTTGGCTGATTTTTCTTTTTCGTTGGTAGTGATTCCTTGTCAGTATCTTCATTCTTGCAAAGCGCCGCCTGAAGGCGACCTAAGAAGCTAGCTTTTTTCATTGCTAGTGCCTTCCGTTCAGCTTCTTCTTTCTGTTCTTTCGCTCTCTTCTCCTCCTCTGGGATTTTAGGCTTTGGTGGGGGAGGTAGCGGCCTGTCCCATATCTTAACCTTGTTTAAGATTTGTCGTTCCCAATTGCTTCGGCGTAGCGGTTCATCTATCCCCTTTTCTTCATCCTTTTCCAGGTCCATTTCCTCCACTCTCTCTTCGAGCGTTTTCAGATTCTCTTCCACTGAATCTTTGGCGTGGTTCTTCCAATGGAATCGGCATCGATCAACATTCCACGCAAGAAGATCATTCTCGGGCTGTTTCACAAATGTCGATTTAAGAGCCTCAATCCTCGTCAGCTCCTTCTCTATTCGATCGGCCTCTTTCTTCTTTTTGATCTTCTGGTCTTCTGTTCCCTCCGCATTTCTTAAGTTCCGTAGATAGGCTTTTCGGATGTCGAAGCGGATTCGGAAGTATTCGATAAGATGGTCATCCTGAAGTCTATCAGGGATGTCAATTGGAACAAAGTCCTCCCCAGCCGATACTTCCGTGGTAGATACAGCGTTGAATGAAACTTTATGGATCTTCGTAGTCAACGACATGGTACACGTACAAGAAGCTGGTATGGCAACAATTGAGTATGAACACACCGGAAACAAGCCTTATTTAAGAACAAGGGCTCCCCACCATCCACCAACTCGGTACTGGCAAACACACCATACTCCGTACTGCAGCCAAATCCTCAGGTGTGCGGCTCTTATTTCTCAAATTGGACGACAATCTGAAGATCGCCTCCAGCCTTCTTGACATTGGCCTATGAAATGGAGGCCATTTATCGCCCCTGTTTCACCAATATTTGACCCATGATGAATACGGAGAGTCCGAGAGGGGTCAATGCCGAGCAGAGTGTTGTATGGAGCAGTTCGAATGCTTATATTTGTAAGCTTTTGGGGGCGAAATGCAAGGCTGGACTGGGGTCATTGGCCGAAGCATTTAGCGAGTTTCTTGCAGTGTTTACCGATTTAGGTATACAAGACTAATATACACATTGGATAGTATCAAGTGCTCATCGTACTTGTAACAAGAATGTAGCTGGCGGGGTTCAGACCCCTAAAGGAAACTTGCTACGACTTCCCACTCCTATAGAGTCAGCTACCCACGCTCTTCTGCGCGGAGCATGACACAAGGCAAGGTGAGGCTGGCTCTCGGTCGTTTATTGCCAAATCAAAACTCCCCTACTAGGTGCCTGTAGTGTAACCGTGTGATGTGCGCTTCTCAAGATCCACAAAGTGTAACAGCCTCCTTGATGGCAGACGCTGTGTTCCAAACGAAGACGTCATACCAAGGTCCTCAATCTCTGGCTTTAAGTGTCCTGAATACTGAAAAATTAGTTGGGGTAATTAAAAATTTTATGAGTTTGAGAACGATTATTGTAATATAGATAATTCTGAAGGATTTGTAAGTTGGCAGAAAGGTCATGGAAATTATAAGGCTAAGCTAATCAATAACGTCAAATCACCACAATAAACCGTGTGCTATGCTATAGTTAAATGAGACATAGTCAAGACAATCATGATGTCCTGATACTACTCAATTGCTGTCCTCCTTGAACCGCAAGTATATTCAATGGTACTGGTATCAATGAGCTCATTTTAAGCATAAGTTGAGAATAGATAGATCACAACGCGAGAACGTAGATTGGTATCAGAGATTCCTTAATGTATAGTAACAAAAACCAGATGTGAATACACGAGCGCGAATCTTAGTCTAAGCAAACATTTCTCGCACTACTGAAGAGGTGGTAATCTCATATTAGTAGTGATACGTTGTAATTAAAAGCGGGTCGGAAAAGGGGGAAGAAGCTTTTGTTGTGAATAGCCGAGAATAGATCTGGCGGGGCCAAATTTGGGCAGCTACTAATAGTATTTCACTATTCATGTTATACATTTGGGACGTCTCAGTAAATCGACTTATGCTGGCAGGGTCTATATAAGAAGGAAAGTCAACGAGTATCTACTTATCCTGGATTGTATATGCTTGGCACCTCTTTTGCCAACGGGTTTGCGAATCTGCTATATTTTCTTAGAGTGAAATATATCGAACAGTAGTGTAAGGTAGGTCACAGGTGACTCCTATGAAGTACCATTCACCTCTCAATGGTCTATCTACATATGTTTTCTGTGACATAGAATTGGACTTTGGATGCCTTAGGCACTGACAGAGTCTCCTTTTTCTTGCCGAGGGTCACGTGGTTTGGCACATGACCTGGAACTAGAGCCCTTGGCAGGCCTCTTACTGTATTTAGATACCTTCACTTTCTTCTAGATAAACTAAGCGTCTTTACACCTTGATCTCGTGTACTGACTTCGCTCACCTTTGTTGACTAGCTCCTGATTCACTACACGCCACATTTTCTGTTGTCTAGTGTGAAAAGAGAGACACGAGATGGAATTACTGGTAGTTACACAGCAAGAAAACTGACGTGTTAGATAATTGGAAAAGGATTATAAGACAATAGTATGGTGAGCAAACCATATAACGGGGCAGGTTAAAGGCTTCGTAAGATTTTCCTTACACATTCGAATGACTAACACCAAATTTGGACCCTAATCGTCTTATTTTAACTGACATTGGTGGACTTCCCACGTGTCGAACATGAAACCTTGCTAAAGAACCTATCTAGCATGTATAAACAGATCACTGACGGCATCGATTTGATAGATAGAAGGCAGATCTTGGCTCTTTGAATACGTCATTCACTGCCTCCCTTGCTTAAAGCTGAAAAGGAGATATTACTGGACGACATTCTCATCATCGTGAGTCACTATTCCAACATCCTACCCCATACCCAACCTGAGGTTTTCAATTTCACACGTGTCAAGGGATAACGGCAAGGGGTGCAGCCTCTATCCCTATGCCCAGGTCCATTACGTTATCTCTTCAGTTTCCAATATATCCAAGTTTGACTTATAAGACTTATAAGATTTATAAGATAGAGGAAAACAAGTATGTGACGACGCAATAATGTTTGGAGATTTTGCTCTTCGCTTGAAGTTATTAATATTACCAGGCCGAGGATCCCCATCGCTGTAGCAATAAGGAACCAGTAGTGATGAACTACAGATTTAGGGTGGTAGTAAAAAACTACAGCTACAAGGTCTATTCTTTCTTCAACGACTATGCCCCAACCGAAGGCAGTTACTGATGTATCTTTTGCTAATATTTCATCGAAATTTGGAAGGTAGCCAACCCCAATAGGGATTCCTTGCTCCCAGAAGAATGGGTACCAAGGTTGTTCTTGTGTTTGGGATAACCGTATAGTAGCAGCTAGAACTTCCAGGCCTACAGTTATCGAATCAGCGGATAAGATTTCATAAGAATGTTTTGCAAGTTCGGTGTCTGATGGAATTTTTCGCGGGTTTAAGGCTCCCCAAACTAGATTCGAAGGTGATCCTCTGAATCGTATTAGTTCCGGGCGAGAACGAGTCCCAATGTATGGAAATAAACGATACCAGCGCCTGGCCCATGCTAATCTGTACGCTTTGGATATACTGTCCGAGAGTTGCTGGAGCGAAGTATTGGCAGCAAGTTCTACTACCGTTACCTTCGTCATGCCAGGAGCCTCCACCAAGAGCGTTAAAACCTTTGGACCCTCGCGTAGTATCTTTCGCTTCTGCTTATAGTCGGCGAATGCGTGAGATACTCCTACTATATCTGGGCGAGATTGTGGATCCCATGCTAGCATTTCTGGTACTAAGCCTCGGAGAATGTTTCGGAATTCAAGCTCTAAGGGATCACTGGTGGTATGGGTTATATATGAGTTCAATACTTCGTGAACCTCGCGTAAATTGTTAGCAAACTGACAGGAGTCGGTCCCCATAGCAGCATTCTCAATTGAGATAAGGCCGTCTTTTCCTGCATGAACGACTGCTTTGACCATAGCGAAGCAACAACCTAGAGAAAATATATCGGACTTGTGCGTGCTCCCGGTTTTTTCGATTTGTTCAGGCGCAAGGAATGAATATGTTCCATGAAAGGACGTTTCTGCTCCATGGATCAGTCTCTTGCTAATACCAAGATCTGCTAGTATAACTCGCACTCCAATAGCGTTGCCTTGCGTTCGCTCATTGAGAAGAAGAATATTGGCCGGTTTGAGGTCTTTATGGCGTATATCATGCTCGTGTAAGTATTGAAGTCCATCGATGCACTGCTCAATGATCTCAGGCCAAGGTTGAAAACTACCAGGAGAGTACCAAGGGCACATGACAGCGATCTCGCAATCATCTCGTGCCACAAACTCAAAGAAGATCTGCAGAGATGTAGGCGCCCAGGGTTCCGTTACTAGGAAGATCGTATTTTTCCAATCCTTCTGCTCAATCTCGTACGCATCTTCGAGTCCCAAGATGTTACGATGCTTACACTCCCGGAGAAACTGTATCTCGAATTCTACTCTTGTCCGACTCCTTTGGTCTGGTAAGTGTATTTCCTTTATCGCAAACACTTTACGATTCGACCCAAAGAGACGAGAGGATCTAGAGAATGCTTTGAAAACGGCACCATGGCTGCCCGGGAACGACCTCGTGTTTAGATCTCTTTCGTAAGCTACATCATATATTGACTTATATTTGCTGATCTCAACAAATCTCTCGCTAGGAGATCCGCCTCTTTCCATGATTAGGTTAGTGCGCTTGCTGGGCAGCGCATTGAAAGGCGATCACAATGAAATATTAGAGCGTTTCTGCTTCTTGATTCAGGGCGAGGGGGTAGACTTTAGTCGTGCGTGGAGAGTTGCTTTGTGTAGGTAGCAATACAGCATTGCAGCCTGAGGTTCAGGTCGGCGCATAGATCTTCAAGCCTTTCCTGGTGTTACACCAGTATCCTGTACGACGGGCTCGCCTGCCTCATAAAGCACCGAAGATCTAGCCAATGTATTGCTATTATGTCATAGCTATCATATCATAAAACTTTCAACTTATCTAGTGTTACCGTGAGAGGCGTGGAGCCAAATTCGATTTCTGTTGTTGCAAAACTAAGCATAGAAGACCAGACAAGATCTCATGGATAAGTAACACCTTTCCTGTCATATAAATAGGTTACTGGCCTATCCCTCCTTTTTCAAGTCAGTTCTACCACCTAAATATCTCGCATCATAAAGGCTGGTTGCAATTTGCCTGTTTAAATTGTGTATAGGATGAGCAAGGCTGTACATGGCCCCCAATAGACTCTGAGGAATCAAGCTTCAGGTGAAGCTGAAGCTTGACCACCATGTATGTTGCTCGGGATTAAGCGAGGCCGAAGCTTTACCGCGTCCTCCCCCCTGTTTATTCTTCCTTCTGTGCTCGTTGGTGTGAATTTTGCTGGGATGCTAACACTTCCGTATCTATGAAATTGCTTTAGTAGAGGATGAAGGTTGATGTTTAGAGATTGTGGGAATGTGAAATTGCGGCATATGTATCTTGGAGGCATATTTAGCGATGGCTGGAGTGGTTTAAGCGCGGAGGTATTATGTGTAAACTGATGTTTTTTTAAAGTTTTCAACATAGCTACATGTTATCTTTAAATTTTCGAGTTCAAATTAATTCAATCTGGTCAAGTTGAGCTTCTGTGAGTGGTGTAAATAACCACCCAGGAGAGGCCCATTTGATTATTGAGACACTTGTCTATTGCGTAGACATTATTGTAAGAAGACTTACTGATCTCAACGGCAAGAGATCATATGAACTATATTTTAGAGTGTCTGATAAGCTAGCTGAATATCTCCCGCGCTCTGTTATCTCTGAAGTTTTTGAAAGATTATGCGACTAAGCATGAATACGGGAACTAGAACACAATTTCTCTTCTAGTCTCACTCGCCTGTCTACTTTCTCTTGCATTTGGATTAAGCAATTTGACACAACGTGCCCGAACTCAGTTTATGAAATCTGTGGAGTTTAAAGTTCGTTCACTCAGCAGCTGAGGACGTCATACCAACAAGCCAGCCACTTTAAGGTTACGGCCTTACCGAGTGTCTCGTGAACCACTCACTGGTGGAAGACACCACCTCACATCATCAGCTCGTTGATTACGCCAGGAATAGTGCCCGGGCTGAGCTCCCCAGAGTCTACAGAGGTGTATAAAGCGTGGAAAGGGATACTCTTAAGCTTACTTGATTGCTTAATCGATTGGTATATAATCCACAAAGGAAGATTTGGTTTGACTTGGACCCAGTCAACATAGCCATTGGTTTTTGTGCTACGGAGAACTCTAGGCTTCTAGAAGGATACGCAAGTGGAAAACGGTTATAGTGGATACGTCAATGAAGGTTCGCCTGTAATGTGTCAGCCTCTGTGTTACATCCAAAACCTGTATTAGAAGACCGTATCATCCCCGATTTCCGCCACTTGAACATGTAATCTCTAACATACAAGCACGTCCTATCTGGCTGTCAGGTCATTGTGTTGGAAGAAGTATCCGAGACATTGCCACAGGTACAGTACAGTGAGATACGGCCAGTAGTTTGGGTTCCAGACTCTATGGGAAAAGTATCTCACGGAGACCAGCACCGAAGCATATCATCCTCGAAACGTCCGGGGCTAGCTGGACTTGCGGAAGCATACAGCGCAGTCCAGTCCTTCAGTACAGGACAGGAGAGTATACAGGACAGTACTAGCCAACTTGTGCATGAGTCGCGCTAGTGGATTAGCAAGGCGAGAAAGGTAAAAGGACATCACACTTGTCTCAAGGCGTGAAGGCTCGGGTTGCCATTGGTGGCTGCCATTCGAATGGTGGGGTTGTTTGAGATCAACTTGCATTTTCGCAGCCTCGACTTGGTTTGGATGTTGATCGAGGGTCGAGATTAAAATCCTTGATAATTGCCAGTAACAGGTTGCGCAGTGTTAAATTCACCATGTGGTAAAGAGGCCGTATGCACGTCGAGAAAGCCCGTTCAGCTCGTTACCTAGATAAGCAATTGCGGATTAGTATACACACTGCATTTGCATTTATTTGCATTTGTTTTCCACTTGCATTCTCCCCTTAAGTGGTGGTGGTAGTAGTAGTAGTGATAGTGGTGGTGGTGGTGCTGTTGGTGGTGGTCCTCCTAATTTGTTACGGCGGCTACGCACGTTTTCTCGAACAACCCCTCTGGCTCTGGTGTGCACTGAACTTGACTTTTGCTCTTTCTAGCCCCTCGTCCAATAATCCGCTCAACCACCCGCCGGAACCAGAGCAGAATCTTGATGTGAAAGAAAAAAAAAAGGCTTACGGTCACTGCTGTCACTGTCACTGCCACTGCTCCTGTGCACCAACCCCCAAGGAAAAGCCGCATCACACCCATTTGAAAAGAAAAAACTACGGGGTTCGCAAGCAAGCTTCTTTGGAATTGCTCCTTGTTACGGTCGCCCAAATCGCGTCTGGACGAACATCTCTTCCTATTCACAAACACGATCTTCTCCTCCACCACCACCATCACCACCACTCAATCTCCCTCTGTCGCACGGTAGCCCGCAGACCGTTCCTCGTCGTCGACTCTGCATCCGCCGGCGTCCTCTACCCTCGCATTGCTGTTGCTGGCCTCGCTGGTCTTCTTGCCTTGCCACGCCCCCAAAGATCCGATAACAGGTCTGCCCCTCGTCATACCTGATCTGCGCACAACACAACCACCAAACCAACCTCCCAACTCTGCGGGACCATGAACGGCTCCCAGATCAAAGCGGCGGCGATCCAGAAGGCAAAGCAGGTCGCGAGCACTGCTTCCAATGGAAATGCGAACAAGAAGCGGAAGAAGGAGTTGAAGCCCATCATTACTACCGAGGGTCAGCAAGATGCTGAGGGCGCAGACATGTCGGGCTCACTATCAAACAGTGCAGGGTCAGTTTCCCCAACCTCATTCTCTCCTCTACATCCACACTCACCACCCCACATTTGCTGCTTTTTCTGTGAGCGAAAACATGGAATTGTGCCGGACCATTCTGCACATTCATTCTTTCTCGCATCATCATGACCTCTCTTTTGCGCAACCTCCTTACCCCTACTAACAACAGCCACAGCCCCGCCAGCGCATCCAAAGGCACTGCGGCCAACCGCTCGCCATCGTCCTCATCGCGAGAAGACGCCGCCGAGACGACGGCCGACGAAGAAGACTCCGAGGATTACTGCAAAGGTGGCTACCACCCTGTCTCCGTGGGTGAACAGTTCAAAGACGGCAAATATACGGTTGTGCGCAAGCTAGGGTGGGGTCATTTTTCCACCGTCTGGCTTAGCAAAGACAATGTCACCAAGAAGCACGTCGCTCTGAAGGTGGTGCGGTCCGCTGCACACTATACGGAAACAGCCATAGATGAGATTAAGCTGCTCAACAAAATAGTTCAGGCCAAACCAGATCACCCCGGTCGAAAGCACGTCGTGTCACTCCTGGATTCGTTTGAGCACAAAGGTCCCAACGGCACACACGTCTGCATGGTGTTTGAGGTGCTAGGAGAAAATCTTCTAGGTCTCATCAAGCGGTGGAACCATCGTGGTATCCCAATAGCGCTCGTGAAGCAAATCACCAAACAAGTCCTGCTTGGTCTGGATTACCTACACCGCGAATGCGGTATCATACACACAGACTTGAAGCCCGAAAACGTGTTGATAGAGATTGGGGATGTGGAGCAGATAGTAAAGAAGTTCGTCAAGGACGAGCTGCCCAAGGATGATAAGGACGATAACCGGAACGGGAGAAGGAGACGCAGGACTTTGATTACTGGTTCACAGCCCTTACCTTCACCGTTGAATGCTAGTTTCAACCACGCTGAATTAATGAGAGGAGCTCCGGGAAGCCATACAAGTCTTAACCAGGTGGTTAATTCCCCATTAAAACCAGAAGAAGATGAGGATAAGCACAAGCAGAGAGAAAAGACTGCGTAAGTTTCTGCAATTGCTCATTTGGTGCTATTGTTTCCTAACAAACATGCAGTGATCTTTTAACTCGCGAAGTTGGTGGTATTTCCCTAGACAAGGACAAGAAGAAAGAAGAGGCGTTCGACACCATATCTGTTAAGATTGCAGATCTAGGGAACGCATGTTGGACTGGTCACCACTTCACAAATGATATTCAGACAAGACAATATAGATCTCCTGAAGTCATTTTAGGATCAAAATGGGGTGCTAGTACTGATGTGTGGAGTATGGCTGCTATGGTATGTACAATTTACGAAATATTGTGGCTCTCGCCCGCGCAACCACTTTCAGTTTGCTCTGTGCTAATGAACATGTTCAGACTTTTGAGCTAATCACTGGCGACTACTTATTCGATCCCCAGTCCGGAACCAAATACGGCAAAGACGACGATCACATCGCGCAGATAATCGAGCTCATGGGACCCTTTCCCAAATCCCTTTGTCTAGCTGGAAAATGGTCGCAAGAAATATTCAACCGCAAAGGCGAGCTCCGAAACATCCACCGGCTTCGTCACTGGGCGCTCCCAGACGTGCTGAAGGAGAAATACCACTTCGAAGAAAAGGAGGCGAAGAGGGTAGCTGATTTCCTGACACCGATGCTAGAGTTGATACCGGAGAAGAGGGCAAATGCAGGTGGCATGGCGGGACACGAATGGCTGGGTGATGCCGCCGGGATGCAAGGGATTGGGATCAAGGGGCTTGAGGTTGGGAGTAGAGGGGAGGGAATCGAAGGTTGGGCTACGGAAGTCAAGAAGCGGTAGAGGATATTTTCCATCTTGTTCAGGCTTTATACGTATAAGAAAGCCTGTCATGGGAAACGGAAGGAAAGAGGCTTTGTGTGGTTCTTAGATGGTTAAGGAACTTGTTCAGCATGGAGGGTTTTTGGTAGACGCATGCATGGAATTGTTCAGCGTTTGTCTGGATTCACCCGCCTCCTGTCCCGTTCTGTTACGTTCCCTTTGCTACCTGCCCGCATCTCTGGATATCATGGGAGGTGTGAGAGAGATATACTTTGGCATTTGATTGGAGATACGTGCTCCAAAAAAGCTAAATACATACAGTTCAATGGTTGTACACTTTCATGTGTAGCTGGGATAGCTTTGGCGTTGGTAGATAGATTTTTGCAGCCTTGAACCAGGCTGTATAATGCGATGTTTATGGTGCCCAATCATGCTCTCTGGCTTGTGCCGGTGATACGTGACTCTGGATATCTTGATAGTTATCTCATTGAGATTTCAGTTTCCTCCGAGGGATATGAGACAAGAATAGATCAAGATTAACAATATTCAACTTCTGACCCCTTGAGTGTCCTTCCTCAGAATTCCAAAAACCTCTTCACTTCTGAAATCTTCATAGATACTTGCCACCCCCACGTGATATTTCCCATCTCACGCATTTATACATATATTAATGTACAACCCTCCTGAGGATATTTAAGGTTATATACACGAGATTCCCATTCCACAACACCCACCTACCAACCACCAACCATCTCTCTTTCCCATCCCATCCCCCCCCCCAAAACATATCTCAAATCACGTAACCTATCACTAACCAAGCCAACATCGTTTTTATTTATTTATTTTGTTGCACGTCGCACTGCCAAAAGCCATTTTTAGAAGAAGAGGATATAACC